>ERZ779919.858-NODE-858-length-12655-cov-3.75913_pt1 | contig 12655 bp, 8 predicted proteins | sample MGYA00511349_ERZ779919 | MGnify/ENA primary metagenome ERZ779919 (study PRJEB29588, sample SAMEA2147384) | human gut metagenome | biome: human gut; feature: human-associated habitat; material: faeces | place: Denmark | collected 2008/2010 ...
CACCTTTGACAGGTTCCGTTTCACTAAATTATAGACTAGATTCTTATAAAGCCGTCCGCCATCCTCTTTAATAAAGAAAGCCTTCGACCTTTCCGGAATCGCTTCGTTTCTTACATTAATATATTCAAGCATCAACTCTTTCAGTTCATCACCGAACGGTATTAGCCGTTGCTTGTTTCTTTTCCCGGTTACTTTCAAAAGAGAAGCAGAAAAATCCACATCCTTATCATCCAGACCTATCAATTCCGATAGTCTCATGCCTGTAGCATAAAACATTTCAATAATCAACCGATCACGACAACCTTTAAATCCTTCGCCAAAATCCGTATCATCCAGCAACTTATCCATTTCGCTCTCTTTCAGAAAGACAGGTAACGGTTTCTTATTCTTAGGTCCTGTTATTTTTCGTAACGGATCTACGGTCACCTCTCCTTGCCTTAAAAGATACTTATAGAACGACCGGAGCGAACTTAGCTTTCGATTTACAGAAGTTGAAGTATATTCCCTGTCCATTAATGAAACAATCCATTCACGAATCAGTTCACCTTCCACTTCCAACGGATCAAACTTTCCGTACTCTTCCTGAGCAAACTCCTGTAGTTGCTTTATATCCTCGCCATACGCCAGAACGGTTTTTTCGGAATAATTCCGCTCATACCGGAGGTAATCAAGAAAAGATTTAATTAACATAATATCGCTACATCTAAAATCGTGCAACGAATGTATGAAAAGAATTCAATAATTCAAAGGAAATTACGAATTATTAATCTTCTACTTGCTGAAGTTGTTGTACGTAAACTGCGCGTTCTTTCTTAAGTCTTTTAGTTACAGACGGTTTATCAAACTGTTGTCTGCTTCTCAACTCTTTTACAATGCCAGTCTTTTCAAATTTTCTTTTGAACTTCTTCAGCGCTTTTTCAATGTTTTCGCCTTCTTTTACAGGTACTACAATCATTTTGTTACTATTAATATGTTATGATTAAAAAATTCCGCAGTCAAATTGCGCCGCAAAATTACACATACTTTCTTTATTCACAAAACTTTCGGCAAATATTTCTCAAAAACTATTCATAAACAAATCATTAACCGCGAAAAGTTAGTACCTTTGAGACTCATAAATATGTCTATAAATAACATAATAAGGTATGAAGCAGAGCATAAAAGAGCGTATACACGCACTACGGATGGCATTCCGCCCTAACAACATCAAAGCGTTCATCATTCCCAGCACCGATCCTCACCTGAGTGAGTATGTAGCTCCTTATTGGATGTCCCGTGAATGGATTTCCGGTTTCACGGGTTCCGCCGGAACAGTCGTCATCTTAATGGATAAAGCCGGACTATGGACAGATTCCCGTTATTTCCTGCAAGCGGAAAAGGAACTGGAAGGCAGCGGCATTACATTATATAAAGAGATGCTGCCGGAAACTCCTAGTATCACAAAGTTCCTCTGTCAGAATCTAAAGCCGGGAGAATCTGTGAGTATTGATGGGAAAATGTTTTCCGTGCAACAGGTGGAACAAATGAAAGAAGATCTTGCCCCCTATCAGTTACAGGTCAATCTGTTTGGCGATCCACTGAAAAACATTTGGAAGGACCGTCCATCCATGCCTGATGCTCCGGCTTTTATCTACGATGTTAAATATGCAGGAAAAAGTTGTGGAGAAAAAGTTGCCGCCATTCGTACCGAGCTGAAAAAGAAAGGCATCTTTGCTTTATTTTTATCCAGTCTGGACGAAATAGCATGGACTCTCAATCTGAGAGGAAGTGATGTGCATTGCAATCCGGTTATAGTAAGTTATCTATTGGTTACTCAAGATGAAGTAGTCTACTTCATTTCGCCGGAAAAGATTACCCAAGAGGTAAATGAATACTTGCAAGAGCAGCAAGTCAGCCTGAGAAAATATGACGAAGCTGAATCTTTCCTGAATTCTTTTACAGGAGAAAACATACTTATCGACCCAAAGAAAACGAACTATGCGATTTATTCGGCTATCAATCCTGCATGCAAGGTCGTTCGTGGAGAATCTCCTGTGACATTACTGAAAGCCATTCGCAATGAGCAGGAGATTGCCGGCATCCATCACGCAATGCAGCGGGATGGCGTGGCGCTTGTCAAGTTTCTCAAATGGCTGGAAGCATCAGTGCTTTCGGGCAAAGAGACCGAACTGAGCGTAGACCGGAAGCTGCATGAGTTCAGAGCAGCCCAACCTTTGTATATGGGAGAAAGTTTTGACACAATCGCCGGATATAAAGAGCATGGAGCAATCGTACACTATTCCGCAACGGAGGAGAGTGATGTCACGCTTCAGTCTAAAGGTTTCTTGCTGTTAGATTCGGGAGCGCAGTATCTGGATGGAACAACTGACATCACCCGTACCATTGCATTAGGCGAACTGACGGAGGAAGAAAAAACAGACTATACCTTAATATTAAAAGGCCATATTGCATTGGCAATGGCTAAATTCCCAGCCGGAACACGCGGCGCCCAACTCGATGTATTGGCCCGTATGCCTATCTGGAGTCATGGCATGAACTTCCTTCATGGTACCGGACATGGCGTAGGACATTTTCTGAGCGTACACGAAGGTCCGCAAAGTATCCGTATGAACGAAAATCCCATTGTGCTGCAACCCGGTATGGTTACATCCAATGAACCTGGTGTTTATAAGGCAGGCAGCCACGGGATACGCACCGAGAATCTGACATTGGTCTGCAAAGATAAGGAAGGCATGTTCGGAGAATATTTCAAATTTGAGACGATCACCCTATGCCCGATTTGCAAAAAAGGCATCATCAAAGAAATGCTGACAGCAGAAGAAGTCAAGTGGTTCAATGACTACCATCAAACCGTTTACAAAAAACTTTCTCCAAGTCTGAACGAAGAAGAAAAGAAATGGCTGCTAGAAGCAACAAAAGCTATTTAAAACAGCTTTTGTCTGACACCCGGGTGTCAGGCTGCTTAACACCCGGGTGTCAGGCAGTCTGAGATCCGGGTGTCAGACATCACGAGACCCGGGTGTCGAACAATCCCCAATCATATTCAATAAAAAACATCATTAGAAACAATATAATTTATGGCTTTAATCAAATCAGTGCGGGGCTTTACCCCCGAAATTGGAGAGAACTGTTTTCTCGCAGATAATGCAACCATCATAGGAGATGTAAAAATAGGAAATGACTGTAGCATCTGGTTTTGTACAGTATTGCGCGGTGACGTTAATTCCATACGGATAGGTAATGGAGTCAATATTCAGGATGGAAGCGTGCTACATACTTTATACGAGAAGTCAACCATCGAAATTGGTGATCATGTTTCCGTAGGACATAATGTGACGATTCACGGAGCAACCGTCAAAGATTATGCACTTATCGGGATGGGGTCTACCATATTGGATCATGCCGTAGTAGGCGAAGGCTCCATCGTTGCCGCCGGTTCTTTGGTCTTGAGCAATACAGTGATCGAACCCGGAAGTATCTGGGGAGGGGTACCGGCTAAATTTATCAAGAAGGTAGACCCGGAACAGGCAAAGGAACTAAACCAAAAAATCGCTCACAATTACCTGATGTATTCCCAATGGTATAAATAAAGAAAAAATAGATTCATAAAAAGATCCCCTATTTTAGCTTCGTCCACAACAGGAGTTCTAAAATAAGGGGATCTATATTCTTTATATCAAACTTCAGTTCATCAATAAAGCCGTTCCATTTATCTATTTCAAATTATTTATTCTGAAGATTTGAAGCAAGCTTATCCATCTCTAAAAGTTAATCATGTGCATGATCTTCTCCGTAGCTCCGGCATTACTGGTCACATAATAACCGGCATTCGCGCCGGTCTCACGCATGAAAACGTCATCTGTCCGGAAACGGTCCAACAAGGTTTTCAACTCGTTATAGTCTTTAATAGAGTATGCGCCTTTAGCTTCGAGCAACCGGATTGCTTCCATAAACTTCTGATATTTCGGTCCGAAGATAACAGGAATGCCATATACAGCAGCTTCCAGTGTATTATGAATACCGACGCCAAAACCACCTCCGATATAAGCCACTTCTCCATAGCGGTAAATAGAAGATAACAGTCCGAAGCAATCGATAATCAAGCAATCAACTTTCAGTACATTCTTTTCGTCAGCACGAGTATAGCGTACATAAGGACGTTTCAGTTTACTGATAATCTCCACCAGATGATTTTCATCAATCACATGCGGAGCGATGATCAACTTCATTTCCGGATGGGTATTGAAGTACTCCAGGAATAAATCTTCATCCGGTCCCCAAGAACTGCCGGCTACAAACGTAAAGGCATTGTCTCCTTTAAACATTTTCACCAACGGAAGGTCTTTGGCCTCTTCCCGAATCTGCAACACACGGTCGAAACGGGTATCTCCCACCACTGTCACACGACTAATGCCAATCTTCGACAAATAGCGTTTGGAAGCCTCATTTTGCACAAACAAATGATCGAAATCCTTCAGCACATTGCGATAAGTTCCACCATACCATTTAAAGAATATCTGATCGCGACGGAAAATGGAAGAAACACTATACACCGGGATGCGACGCTTATGAAGCTCATCCAGGTAATTCTTCCAAAATTCGTACTTGATAAAGAATGCCATGCACGGGTTTGCGATATCCAGGAACTTCTTCACATTCCGCGGTTTATCAAACGGCAGATAGCAGACAATGTCCGCTCCCCGGTAATGCTTGCGCACTTCGTAACCGGACGGAGAGAAAAATGTGAGCAATATCTTATAATCGGGATATTTTTCCCTGATCATTTCTATTAATGGACGCCCTTGTTCAAACTCGCCAAGCGAAGCAGCGTGAAACCAAATATACTGCTCCCCTTTCTCCACTTGCTGTCGTAGAAGTTCATACACCACCCAATGCCCTTTCATCATTTTTCGGGGCTTACGGCTGAACGGAGCAGCAAAATGAACCAAAAGGTCATAAACAACTATTGCCAGATTGTAAAGCATAATTTACAAATCCTAATTATTTAAGTACCTCTACGGCACGCTTCATACGAGCCAATGTCTCTTCCTTACCCAATACCCAGGAAATATCGAACATATGCGGACCTTTACCTTCGCCCACCAGTGTCAGACGGAAGGCATTCATTATATTACCTGTATGGTAACCTTTTTCAGCAATCCAGTCCATCACTACTCTCTCCTGGCCTTCAATGCTGAAATCCTCGATGCCGGCAATTACTTCCGCCAACTCAGTCATACATTTTGCCGAGTCTTCTTTCCAGCGTTTCTTCACTGTCTTTTCATCATATTCAGCAGGAGCCACAAAGAAGAAGCTACATACATCCCACAGTTCCTTGATAAAACTTACACGGTCTTTCATCATGCCGACTACCGTAACGACCTTCTCGAAAGGAGCCTCTACCCCATGCTCTTTCAGCACAGGCAAAAACAGTTCGGCAATTTCTTCATTCGGTTTAAGCTGGATATACTGATGATTGAACCAAATACCTTTTTTGTAATCGAACTTAGCTCCGGACTTGCTGCAACGATGAATGTCGAACAGTTTTATCATCTCGTCCATAGACATCACTTCCTGATCGTTGCCCGGATTCCATCCCAACAAAGCCAGGAAGTTAATCACCGCTTCGGGCAAATAACCCGATTCACGATATCCGGAAGACACTTCCCCCGATTCCGGACGCCATTCCAACGGGAATACAGGGAATCCCAAACGGTCGCCGTCACGCTTGCTTAGTTTACCGTTTCCTTCCGGCTTCAGCAGCAAAGGCAGGTGGGCAAATTCCGGCATCGTGTCTTCCCAGCCGAATGCACGGTACAACAGTACGTGCAGCGGTGCCGAAGGCAACCATTCTTCGCCACGAATTACATGAGACACTTCCATCAAATGGTCATCCACAATGTTCGCGAGATGATAAGTAGGCAGTTCGTCAGCCGATTTATAGAGCACCTTGTCATCCAGAATAGATGAATTAATAACGACTTCGCCACGAATCAAGTCATTCACGTGAACATCCTCGTTCGGCTCAATCTTAAAGCGGACCACATATTGCTTTCCTTCAGCAATCAATGCGTCCACTTCTTCTTTCGACATTGTCAGAGAATTGCGCATCATCCCGCGGGTAGATGCATCATATTGGAAGTTAGCAATTTCCGCACGCTTAGCATCCAGTTCCTCAGGAGTATCAAAAGCGATGTATGCCTTGTCATTATCCAACAAAATCTGCACGTATTTCTTATAGATTTCGCGACGTTCGGACTGACGGTACGGGCCGTGTTCTCCACCGAAGCTCACTCCTTCGTCAAAGTGGATACCCAACCACTTGAATGACTCAAGTATATACTCTTCCGCTCCCGGCACGAACCGGTTGGAGTCAGTATCTTCAATACGGAAAATGAGGTCTCCGCCGTGTTGACGCGCAAATAGATAATTATACAAAGCTGTACGCACACCACCGATGTGCAATGCTCCCGTAGGACTTGGAGCAAAACGAACTCTTACTTTTCTTTCTGCCATAATTTGGGTTAGTATAGGTAAATCGTGGCAAAATTAAACCTTTTTTTCCACACTATTGTTTTTTTTTGTACTTTTCGCAAAAATTTCAATGCGTATGGAACATATGAAGAAGAAAAAGAGGTTCTCAAGAAGAGATATATTATATAAATCATTGCTGTTTGTAGCGACAGTGACACTGATTGTCTATTTCCTGCCACGTGACGGAAAATTCAACTATCAGTTTGACATAAACAAGCCCTGGAAGTACGGGCAGTTGATAGCCACTTTTGACTTTCCGATCTATAAAGACGACGCAGTGGTGAACCGGGAACAGGATAGTCTGCTGGCTTCCTTCCAACCTTATTATCTGCTTAACAAACAAGTAGAGAAAGACGCAATCGCCAAGCTGAAAGAGAATTACCATACTCACCTGAAAGGTATACTTCCTTCCGTAGATTATCTGCGATACATCGAACGGACATTAAAAGAAATATACGGAGAGGGCATCGTTTCGACAGAAAACATACAAGAACTCCACAAGGACAGCACTTCGGCGATCATGATTATCGACGACAAGCTCGCAAACTCCAAGCCTACCGATCATATATATACGGTCAAAAAAGCTTATGAGTACTTGCTATCCGCAGATACGACCCACTTCAACCGTGAGATTCTGAGACAATGTTCTTTAAACGAATACATCACTCCCAATCTCACATTCGACCAGCAACGGACACAGACCGCCAAAGAGGAAATGCTGAACAACTATTCCTGGGCCAACGGATTAGTCGTCAGCGGGCAGAAAATTATAGACCGTGGAGAAATCATCAGTCCGGAAACGTACAATATTCTGGAATCATTACGCAAAGAGTCTATCAAGCGCAGTGAATCCATTGATCAGAGCCGCTTGATTCTTGGCGGGCAGATTTTGTTTGTCGGTATGCTGATGCTTTGCTTTATGCTCTATCTCGACCTGTTCCGAAAAGATTATTATGAGCGCAAAGGCAGCCTGTCGTTACTGTTTACACTGATTGTATTTTATAGTGTGGTAACAGCTTTCATGGTATCACATAATATATTTAATGTATATATGATTCCGTATGCGATGCTGCCCATCATCATACGGGTTTTCCTCGATTCACGAACTGCCTTCCTGACGCATGTCATTACGATATTAATCTGCTCTATATCCCTGCGTTTTCCGCATGAGTTCATTCTGACGCAGTTGGCTGCCGGATTAGTTGCCATTTTCAGTTTAAGGGAACTTTCGCAGAGATCACAGCTCTTCCGCACGGCCTTATTGGTGATACTGACTTATGCGGCTATTTACTTCGCATTCGAGCTAATGACCGAGAACGGACTTGCCAATGACTTCTCTAAGTTGAATGCACGGATGTATACCTATTTCTTTATTAATGGTATTCTGCTGCTGTTTACATATCCGTTGCTGTTTCTGCTGGAAAAGACGTTCGGCTTTACCTCTAATGTGACTTTGGTCGAACTTTCCAATATCAACAGTGATCTTCTCCGACAGATGTCCGAAACAGTGCCCGGAACTTTCCAGCACTCTATGCAGGTAGCCAATCTGGCGGCAGAAGCAGCGATCCGTATTGGAGCGAAAAGTCAATTAGTACGTACCGGAGCTTTATATCATGATATCGGCAAGATGGAGAATCCCGCTTTCTTTACGGAGAATCAGTCGGGAGGCGTCAATCCTCATAAGAATCTGAATTACGAGCAAAGTGCCCAGGTCGTGATCAGTCATGTGACAGACGGATTGAAACTGGCGGACAAGCATAATCTGCCGAAAGTAATCAAAGACTTTATCAGCACCCATCATGGACGGGGGAAAACGAAGTTCTTTTATATCTCATGGAAGAACGAGCACCCCGACGAGGAACCGAATGAAGAACTGTTCACCTATCCAGGTCCTAATCCTTTCTCAAAGGAGACAGCTATTCTGATGATGGCGGATGCTGTCGAAGCGGCGTCACGCAGTCTGCCGGAATATACGGAAGAAACTATCAGCAACTTGGTCGACAAGATCATTGACTCCCAAGTTGCTGAAGGTTATTTCAAAGAGTGCCCTATCACTTTCAAGGACATTGCGACCATCAAGACGGTATTCAAAGAAAAGCTGAAAATCGCTTATCACACACGGATCAGTTATCCTGAGTTAAAGAAGTAAGCAGACCGGCACAAGCGTCTTCGAGTACATCCAGCACATATTCAAATCCTTCGGCCCCTCCATAGTAGGGGTCGGGGACATGGTCGGCGGGAATGCGGGTACAGTACTCCGTCATGCGATGAATCTTTTTCCACTCTTCCGTAGAAGGAGCTTTTTCTTTCAGATCATCTATGTTACGGTCGTCCATGCCAATAATCAGATCAAAATTATAAAAGTCCTCTGTCCGCACCGGACGGGAGCGATGAACCAGTTGATAACCACGACGGGCAGCGTGTGCACGCATCCGGCTATCCGGCAACTCGCCTTGATGATAAGACAGGATTCCGGCGGAATCAATCACAAATTCTTCTTCCAGTCCGGCTTCTTTGATCAGGTGAAGCATTACTCCTTCCGCCGTAGAGCTACGGCAGATATTTCCGAGGCAGACAAATAATATTTTCTTCATAATTTACGTTTAATAATTGACAGGCTTCATTCGTTTCTATTATCAAAACGAATTAAGTATCTGATTGGCCCGGTTTACGGTAACGGCTGGTGGGGTTTCCGGCATATTACCCAAATTGAACGGGGCCAGCATTTTCTCTATCTTCTTTAATCCGGCTTTATTTCCCTTCTTCTCAAATTCCTGACGAAGAATCGTTATTTTCTCATGTGCCTGAATACCTTCGATCAGACGTTCGAAGCGGATACAGCTACGGGCTCCCGGATACACGAGATAAGTATCTCCTGCCGCCCACGTGCGGAAACGTGAATCGAGCAACGGCTCCAAAGGCCAGCTATTGTATGCCCAACGCAGATAGCCGTCCAGATGCTTCTTCGAAGAATAGAAACTCACCCATGCAGCCTCAGCAGGGTCGGAAAAAGTGAATGTATTGGGATGTGCTTCCGTACAACAAGTATAATAGGTGGTACGTTTATTCTCGGCCGCACGGCGGAGACGTACTTCTTCCGGGAAGTTCTGTCCGATAACAATGCAATAATCGTACAAGTCCGGCTCTATCTCAGCATGATAATTACCGGCCAGTGAAACTTTAAACTCCGGATCTGCCTTACGGATTACTTTCAACGTTTTCTGCATTACATCCATCGGACGCTCATCCATCGCAATCGCACAAATATCAAACCATCCTTTTTCTCTCAGATGCTTGGAAAAAGAAGTAAGCATCGCAACCCACATTTCTTCATAAGCAGGTTCTCCCGGTGCTGTCTTTACAAACTTCAATGAATTTGTTGCCTGATCAAAATACTGGAAAGATAATTCCCAGGGAACCATAGAGTAACAGTTAATCTGCTGATTGATACCGACACTCATCATAAACTCTACCCAGCGATCAAAAACCGTATAGTCGAAAGCCCAAGTACCGTCGGCACGTTTCATCCATGTAACCATCGTCTCGAAATAATCTTCAGTCTGACCGTTCCAGGGTTTATGTGTCAAAGTGGCTGTGATAATCTTTTGACCGGCATCTGCCAGCATTTTCATCAGCGGGCGCATAGCGTCCAGATGCTCCTGGCTCCACAAGGGAACCTGATAATAACGGGCTACGGCAAACGGGCTCTGCCACAAATCCAGATGATAAGCCCATTCGGACGGTGCAGGAAGTTCACGGGAAGAAACGAGGATTTCGAGATTAAGCTGCTGCAACAGACGGGAACCGTCTTTTATCAGCAAGGCACCCTTGTAGGTTCCGGGAGTAGCCGATTGAGGAATCCAGCATTGCACCCAGATAGGCTGAACGGTACGTGCCGGAACAGACATTGATTTCAAGTTCGTATCAATCGGGTCGGCTACCAACAATGAATCGTAATCCACTGCTTGACGGTGACCGCACGCGCCTCTGCCATCTTTATTCAGTTCATCGGTCATTACATAACGGATGAAACCGGCTTTAAACGCCTCATCCGAAAGACTATTTCCTTTTTTATCTCTAAAATCGGTAAAGCTGAAGTTCAGATCTTTCACCTCAGTGCCGGTCCAGACAACAGCCTGCGCGTTTACACGTTCGCCACGCCAGCCTTTTAAAGTGGTAAGCTGCTGCTTTTTCAGCTGGGGAAGCCGATGCTTCGCATAGCGGGTGTCAATAGTTCCCCAGGAAATCTGAGGGTTGGTAACTGCTGCCCAGTCTTTATCAGAGGGGGAGGAAGGGTCGGGCAGTTCCTGATAAGTTTCTATTGGAAATTTCGGTTGCCCCGTAGGGGTTCCACACTGAGTCACTCCTTGCTGGGCAAAAAGAGGACTCACACCAATAAGACATGTTAAGCAATAAATCGTAAGTCGTTTCATGGTTAGTTAATTTATAAAGGTTATTATAAGAAAAATATTAGGTCTGTATCGAGTGCTACATGGGGTCTACATCATAATAGACAATCAAGGATTTATAGCGTTCATCCTCCAGCATCTCTTTCTGGATACGTTGCAGCAATTCCCGCGCACGTCCCATCGGAGCATTCTGTTCGATCTTCAGCACTATCTTTTTGATGAATAATGTCTGGATACGGGCAACAGGAGGTTTATCCGGTCCCAATACCCGATTTCCGAACACGGTTCTTAGTTTCTCTGCCATGACCGCAGCCATCTGGTCCAGCAATGCTTCATTATGGTTTTTCAGATAGACATACACCAACCGATAGTAAGGGGGATAATGAAACATTTGCCGTTCGGCGAGCTGACCATCTACCATTTCTTCATAGTTATTACCGATAACCTGATGGATAATGGGATGATCAATGCTTTTCGTTTGCAGTACCACCCGCCCGCGTTTATTTTTACGTCCGGCTCGTCCCGCTACTTGTGCCATCAGTTGGAAAGCACGTTCGTAAGAACGGAAATCCGGATAATTGAGCATGGTGTCCGCATTCAAGATGCCCACTATACTTACGTGGTCAAAGTCCAGACCTTTCGATACCATTTGCGTACCGATCAATATATCCGTCTTTCCCTGTTCAAAATCGGCGATAATCTTCTCGTAGGCAGCGCGGGTACGGGTAGTGTCTAAATCCATTCGGGCAACAGCCGCTTCCGGAAAAAGGACTTTGATATCATCTTCAATCTTTTCCGTACCAAAGCCACGGTTGACCAGTTCTGTTCCTTCACAGGCGGGACAGGACTTCGGCAGTTGATAGGTATAGCCGCAATAATGGCAGGTCAGTTGGTTGATGCCTTTATGATAAGTCAGACTCACATCGCAGTTCTTACATTTCGGCACCCAGCCGCAAGTACGGCATTCTATCATCGGTGCAAATCCGCGACGGTTCTGGAAAAGAATGACTTGTTCTTTCTGTTCCAGTGCTTCTTTCATATATTGTATCAGCAACGGCGAGAACTGTCCGACCATCCGCCTCTTGCGATGCAGTTCTTTGATATCCACCGGAATAATCTCCGGCAGCTGAATTTCTTTATATCGTTCTTTCAGTTGTACAAATCCATATTTTCCGTTCCTTGCGTTCTGCCATGTTTCTATGGAGGGGGTAGCAGTGCCGAGAAGCGTTTTTGCTCCATACATGGCAGCCAGTACGATAGCCGCATTCCGTGCATGATAGCGGGGAGCAGGGTCTTGTTGCTTATAGGTGTTCTCATGCTCTTCGTCTACAATCACCAGCCCCAGATCACGGAAAGGAAGAAATACGGAAGAACGGACTCCAAGGATGATATCATATCCTTTTTCTCCCAGTTGCTTCCGCCATATCTCTACCCGTTCGGCATCCGGAAACTTGGAATGATAAATCCCCAAACGAGAACCGAATACCCGTTGCAGGCGCTCTGTGATTTGAGTGGTCAATGCTATTTCAGGCAAGAGATACAATACTTGTTTCCCCTGGCGAATCGTTTCTTCTATCAGATGAATGTATACTTCCGTCTTTCCACTGGATGTAACTCCATGAAGCAGGCAGACATTTTTCTCCTGAAAGGATTGCACAATCTCATCGTGCGCCCGCTGCTGAAACTCGTTCAAGGCATTCAACTCTACGACC
>ERZ779919.887-NODE-887-length-12387-cov-5.23581_pt1 | contig 12387 bp, 2 predicted proteins | sample MGYA00511349_ERZ779919 | MGnify/ENA primary metagenome ERZ779919 (study PRJEB29588, sample SAMEA2147384) | human gut metagenome | biome: human gut; feature: human-associated habitat; material: faeces | place: Denmark | collected 2008/2010 ...
AGGTGGCCGGCGAAGCCGGACGGAGGATACTGGCTTGGGGGAATGATGCAAAAGAATAGAATGAAGATTCTTTTTCTGCCCCCGTTCTGAGTGATGACGGACGGTAAGGCGTCATTCTGAGCGGCAGCGAAGGATCTGCTGCCGTGGTGAGGAAGCTGGTAAAGTGGTACAGGGGCTGACTATAAAATCGAGTGACACAAACAATTATTTGTGTGACCAATTTGATATTTCGATTCATGGGACTGTCTGATTTGATATTGCAATTTGGTTGATTTATAATTATTTTAGATATATAATGTCATATTATATAAAAATATGTTTATCAAAAAATATCAGAAAAATAGTTTGGTGTAATCTGTGGGATTTATCTGTTAAAATCTGAAGCCGATTGTATGACAGGGGGAGGGGAGACGGAACGCGAAGGGTAAAACATAACGGCTCTTTTATATTTTTATTTTCTTTAAAAATTGGGAGGAAAATATGAATAGGGTTTACAAGATCGTATGGAGTAAGGCGAAAAATGCTTATGTGGTGACATCGGAACTGGCGAAAAACCACACGAAGAACGCTTCGGGAAAAATGGTGAAAACAGCGCTGACAGCAGCTGTGGGGATGGGAGTCCTCATGGGCGGTTATATGGCTGATGCCGCGCCGGCGACTAACCCGTCCGGTGATGGTCCGGGTATTGCCATCGGCACAGGATCATCTTCCCAAAAGGTGGATTCTACTGCTGTCGGCAAAAATGCGAAAACGACCGGTGAACGCGCGTTGGCAGTGGGCTATAATAGTATAGCGGACGCCGATAGTGCCATGGCTGTCGGTAATGGGAATAAAGCAATGGCTGGTGGTTCATTGGCTGTAGGCGCAAGAAATATTGCGCAAGGTATGGGAGGTTTAGCCATAGGAGAAAGTAATACCGCAAAAGGTGATGATAGCGCGGCTGTGGGGCATTCTAATAAGGTGCATGCTATGGGAACATATGCATTCGGACTCCAAAATACCGTGTGGAAAATGTATTCCCAAGCATATGGAATGAACAATATTGTTTCCGAGATTAATTCTTTTGCTTATGGAAACAGTAACCAAGTGGGTTCAATGAATTCTTTCGCTTTTGGCGGCGCCAATCTGAATACCGCCCGTTGGGCAGTGACGGTGGGGAATACCAATAAAGTAGGAGGAGAGCATAGTTTTGCGGCCGGATTTTATAATACTATCGGCTCTACGTCTAAAGATGCAGTAGCAATTGGACAGAATGCCCGTGTTGGTGTAAGTGATTTTAATGTAGCGACAACGATTGATCCGACAACGGGAGAAATAAAGGCGGTTTACAATGGAGAGGTCGATGCTACAAATAGTGTAGCCATCGGCAATGAAGCAAATGTTATGGCTTTAAATAGCGTAGCTCTCGGCGAAAACACCGGTGTTACAAAAGACGGTAAGAATGGAACGGCTATTGGCGGTGAAGCAAGTGTCAAGGCGGAAAATGGTACAGCGGCAGGGTTTAAAGCTACTGTAAGAGCTAAAAGTGGTGTGGCGCTAGGCGCATCAAGCTTTGTCGATGCGGAAGGCGGGATTGCTTTGGGACGGAATTCTGTCGCAGAGCGCAAGTCCGGTAGGGCAGGGTATGATTTTACAACCGGGGCGGTATCGACAATTAATGATAGTACGTGGAAAGCAACTGATGGTGCAGTATCTGTAGGCAATAGTGCGAATACCCGTCAGATTACCAGAGTGGCAGCAGGTACCGAAGATACGGATGCCGTGAATGTGGCACAGATAAAGGGGCTGGCTAAGCAGTTTACCGCCGACGGGGTGTCTTATTTCCACGTCAATGCGACAAATACAGCTGTGGCTCCTGTGACAAATAATAAAGGTACGGTCAGTGCTGTGGCCGGTGCCGGCGGGAAGAATTCCACAGCAGCCGGTATTGCTGCGAAGGTGCAGAAGGATGCCGAAGAAAGCACGGCTATCGGGTACAGCACGAATGTGACGAAAAAGAACGGGACGGTCGTGGGCAATCGCTCCTCCGTCTCCGGAGAAGGCGGATCTGCTTTCGGCTACAACTCACAGGCTAATGATGTGAACGCTACCGCCATAGGCGCGGCAAGCCGTGCTACTAAAGAAGGAGCCTTTGCAGGTGGCTACAGTGCACAGGCGACAGGGATAAGATCCGTGGCTGTCGGCAGCGGTGCCAAGGCCGATTCCACCAGTACGGTCGCCATCGGCGACGGAGCGAATGTTGCTTCCAACGTGGATCTGGTTGGCGGTATTGCCATCGGCAAGAAGGCCTATGTATTAAACGGTGGCGGCCGCCAGGAAGCGGAGCTCGGCCTTGACCGGAGCAACTGGCCTGCATCCATATCCGGTGCTTATAACAATCCGATTAATAAAGACCGTGTCGCCACGGGCATTGCTATTGGCACGAATGCCTATGCCCGTACGGGCAGCGTGCAGATCGGCGCACATACCTATACGGGTACAATGGGCGGAACATCGATCAATGCGAATACGAACGGTGAAGGCACAGTTGTCAATATGACGACTATCGGAAGCAACAGCTATAACAAGGCTGTCTTCGGCACGATGGTGGGTGCCTATTCTATTGCGTCCGGCGACTTTAACGGATCCGGCGGATTTAACAGAATGTATACGGGGCAGAACTTCGGGGCCAGTGTTGTCGGGTCGCTGAACAGTATCCGTACGAAGGGATATGGCCAATACAGCGGCATAGCCAACAGCATTGTCGGTTTGGCCAATACGACGGAAAACAGCAACGGTTCTTTGATTTTCGGGGCTGGCAATAATATTACCAATTCTATCAAGAATATTTCCGGCGTGGCCAGCGGTGCCAATACACCTGATGAAATGTCGGCGAAATTGCGTAAAGCAATCCAAGACAATGAATCCGGCGGCGCCGTAATGGCTCTTGGCGGCGGCAATACGGCCGACTGGGCGCAGGCATCCCAGATTGTCGGTGTCAATAATACTTTAAAAGGTACGAGGGGTAATATCAGCAAATACAATCTGATTGACGGCTATAAGAATACGGCAGACAGGGTAAGCAACGTCTCCGTCATCGGTTCTGAAAATAATGTAACTAACACCAATGGCGCTGTTGTCTTTGGGGATAAGAGAACACTGACAGGTGCCGACGGCAGCGTTGTCATCGGTTCGTCTCAAAACGGTACCAGTACCAGCGTGAAGAATGCTGTAGCCATCGGCAGTGAAGCCAACGTGACCGTGGCAGGCGGCGTGGCACTCGGCAGTGGATCTGTCGCTTCCGTTGATAAGGGCACCGTGGGGTATGACGCTTCCGGCACAAATCATAACTCCGATACGACAGGCGTATGGAAATCGACGGCTTCCGCTGTGTCTGTCGGTGATGCGGCAGGAAATACGAAAGTTACCCGCCAGATCACCAACGTGGCGGCAGGGAAAGAAGATACCGACGCCGTCAACGTGGCACAGTTGAAAGCGGTAAAAGCTGCCGCTGATGCTGCGAAAGTTCATTTCTTTTCCGTGAAGGGCAACAGCAGTGATGAAAACTATAATAATGACGGTGCCACCGGTGATCGTGCGCTGGCAGTCGGTGTGGCTGCCAAGGCAGGCGGTCTGAAAGCAACGGCGCTGACCGGCGGGAATGCGTCGGGCGACTTCTCTTTTGCCGTAGGCAATAATGCGCAGGCGAAGGGATGGGGGTCTGTTGCTATCGGTGCAGGTACTTTGGCTGAAAATCAAGGGACTGTGGCGATCGGTCACGGCGCGAAGGCCTACAGTCTTGAGTCGGTCGCATTAGGTTACAATACACAGGCCGGCGCCCCCTCCGGACAGCCGGGGGCGGGGAACCATGCACAGACCGCCATGGGCAGCGGTACGATTGCTACCGGCGGGGCTGCTACCGCATTCGGCTTTGAATCCGTAGCCAGCGGCGCACATGCTATAGCGGGCGGTGATAAGGCGAAGGCGACCGGGCAGGACTCCGTGGCATTAGGAAAGGACACGGAAGCGTCCGGGACTTGGTCGGTAGCCTTGGGAAGTGATACAAAAGCGGAAGGACAGTCATCTACCGCCCTGGGAACAGATACCACTGCTTCCGGAATCGCTTCCACGGCGATGGGGAGTAAGACACAGGCTACCGGTGTCGGTTCTACAGCCATGGGTGGCAGTACGACAGCGGCAGGCAACTGGTCTTTGGCGAGCGGCGGATTGTCAGAGGCGAAAGGTGACTATTCTACCGCCATGGGATATAATAGCAAGGCAAATGCACGGAACAGTTTTGCTGTTTCCGGCGGCATTGTAGAAACCGCTGCAGAAAATTCCATAGCTATGGGTGAGGGTGCGAAAGCGTCTGTATCCGATGCGGTAGCGCTGGGAAGCGGTTCTGTGGCGTCCACGGAAAAAGGTAAAATCGGTTATGATATTTCCGGTGCCGATCATTCCAACGATACGACAGGCGTATGGAAATCGACAGCAAACGCCGTTTCTGTAGGCGATGCGTCCAAAGGTATCACCCGCCAGATCACCGGTGTAGCGGCCGGTGCGGCAGATACCGATGCTGTCAATGTGGCACAGCTGAAGAAAGTGGAAGCCAAGGCAGAAGCGGCGGAAAAGAAACATACCACCGTGAAAGCGGGAGATTACGCAACCGTAACGGAAGGCACCAATGCCGACGGCGGGAAAGAATACACTGTCAGCGGACCCAAGATGGAATCTACGGACGGGACAGTAAAGATTACGGATAAAGTGGAAAACGGCAAGAAAGTCGGATATAACCTGTCCGTCGATACAAGCAGTCTGGGAATTGAAAAGACAAAGGTAGAAGCGGGAGACAATGTAACCGTAACATCCAAGAAAACCGGGAATACGACGACATATACCGTCAATGCCAAAGACACGGTAGTAACCGGCGGCACGGCTACCTATGCTGCGAATGGTACAGGCAGTGCTACCTTGATAAATAATGACGGAACGACAGCGACCATCACCGGCCTGAAGGATCGTTATACATCATCCGCAGCACTTGACGGGAATACCTTGAACTTCACCCGTAATGACGGCAGCACTTATTCCGTTTCCGGCATCGCTTCCACGCAGGATATAAAAAATGTAACCAATAAAGTAGGCGAATTGGGAACCCGTGTGAACCGTGCAGGAGCGGGAGCGGCAGCACTGGCGGCTCTCCATCCGCTGGACTTTGACCCCGATGACAAGTGGGATGTGGCAGCCGGCTACGGCAACTACAAAGACGCCCATGCAGTATCGGTAGGCGCATTCTACCGTCCCAATGAAGACACCATGTTCAGCGTGGGAGGCTCTTTCGGCGGAGGAGAAAACATGGTGAATGCCGGAGTCAGCGTAAAGCTGGGACAGGGCAACCATGTGTCTACATCCAAAGTAGCTATGGCAAAAGAAATTGTTGACCTGAAAGATGCGGTTACCCGTCTGGAAGCGCAAAATGAACAGTTCCGGCAGATCATCGGACAGATGGCGGGACAGCCTGTAAGGAATGTAGAGTTCCCCGATGTGCCGAAAGACCACTGGGCCTATTCCTATGTGAAATCACTGGCGGACAGAGGTCTTTTGGAAGGCTATCCGGATGGTGAATTCAAAGGGGATCGTACCATGACCCGCTATGAATTTGCGGCCATTATTTACCGCGCGCTGCAGAATGGGGCGCCTGTTGATGGAAATATGGGTAAAGCTATGGAAGAATTTGGTCCTGAGATGGAAAAGGTAAGAGAAGCTTATCGTTTCCGGGTAGACCGTATTTCCGGCGAAGATAATGACAGGAATAAAGTAGAACGCGTCCGTGTCAATAATGAAGGCAATAAAGAAAAGGGTGATTACCGCGACATATACGGTTCGCATATCGCAGCCGGTAAATAATTCATTACATATAAAATAGAAGCCGGTTGTTTTGATAAAAGTGATTGTTCTTTGATTTATGGGAGTTTTGAACTATAATGATTTTGATTGATGAATGGTAACTCCTGTTTTTGGAGTATATCCCATCATCTGTTTTTAAGGATGAAATTTATGAGGGAGGAAAATTATGAATCAGATTTACAAAGTCATTTGGAGCCGGGTGAAGCGCTGCTATGTAGTGGTTTCAGAAATTGCCGGTAGCAATGGAAAAAATGGGGGGGGTGGCTTCTGAAAAAAAGAGCCTGCCTTTCCATGCATTTCTGTGTGCTCTTGCCCTTACCGGATGCCTGATGCCGAGCGTGGTGGAGGCAAATACGCAGTATGGGCCGGGTGCTTCCGCTACCGGCGGTGACAGCGTGGCGATAGGTGACAGTGCTAAGGCGACCGCAGGCCATGCTACCGCTGTCGGAACCTTGACAGAGGCTGATGGGGTGAATTCTTTTGTGGCAGGGTTGCAGGCAAAGTCAGGAGCGACTGCTGAAAACAGTGTTGCCATAGGACGGGGGGCCCAGGCTTTAGGTCAGAAGCGGGCCAGTGATCAGTTTACTGCGAGCACCATCGCCATCGGGAATAATGCAACAGCGACGGAAAACGGGGATATCGTCATCGGCCGCCAGGCGACGAGTACGGTATCCAAGTACCATGGTGAGGATGGCTCCGGCGCCGTTGTCATGGGATCGGAAGCTCATTCTTACGGCTCCCGGGGCGATGTGGTTCTTGGTTCCGGGGCGGAAGCAAACATCATCAGAAAGGGCACTACCAACCCGGCAGATGCCGCTGGATATTCACAGTCGATAGCCATCGGCAGTATGGCAAAAGTTTATGGTACGCAGGCCATGGCTATCGGTGGAGATGTGAAATCTATTGGACATTCCTCCATTGCCATTGGGGGCAATGACGTTGACCTGGTAAAATCCGATCTGCAAGCGGCAGTTCCCGGTTTTTGGGCTGCCGGGGCGCAGAATAAATTTGAGCGGGAAACGGCAGCGTTATATCCCGGGACGACATTGGGGAGCGCCGCCCTCAGCACCAGCCCGTATCGGTCGAACACCGCATCTATTGGGGCAGCTAGTATAGCCATGGGCGCGATGACCCAGTCCTTCGGTATCGGTTCCACGGCGATTGGTGTCAATTCGATGTCAAAAGGAGCTGCAAGCACCAGCATCGGTGTCATAGCGCGGAGCTGGGGAAAGAATTCTCTTGCCATCGGCAGCCAGGCGGGTGCTTATGGAGATAAGTCCACATCTCTGGGCGATACGAATACGGTCGGCTTTGATATGACGGACGGCACCACGTCCGGTGCGGCTTCTTCAGCTGTCGGTACAGATAACAAAGTCTATGGGAATAATTCCTATGCTATCGGTGGCGGCAATACGATTGGTTCCGCCACCATTACGGAAACGACAGAAGCCAACGGCGATAAAATTAAGAAGGTTACTGCCGGTACGGTGAAAGGAAGTACGGCAGGCGCTTTCGGTTATAAGAATACCATCACAACGGATAATGCCTATGTGGTGGGGAATAATTCCACAGCTTCTGCTGATGGGGCTATGATCCTGGGGAGCAGTGCATCCGTGACGGGGAAGAATGGTGTTGCTCTTGGCAATAATACAAAAGTGGCCAATGAAAATGCCGTGGCTATCGGCAATGGTTCAGAAACAGCAGCTGCTGTGGCGACACCCTCCGCAACAATCAATGGCGTAGCACATAATTTCGCAGGAGTAAATCCGGCGTCCACAGTAAGTGTAGGCAAGGCAGGCAGTGAACGGACGATTACCAATGTGGCGGCCGGCCGTATTTCCGCGACTTCTACCGATGCCATCAATGGCAGCCAGCTCTATGCGGTAACCTCAGAAGTAGATAAAGGCGTGGCCTATGCAGGCGATGTGAAAGATGCGGCAGCCGCGGCTAATAAGTTTACCCGAAAATTAGGCGAACAGACGAATATCATCGGCGGTGTGACAGATACATCTAAGCTGACAGACGGAAATATCGGCGTGGTATCCAACGGGACAGATACGCTGAATATTAAACTGGCGAAAGACGTGAAAGTGGACAGCGTCACAGCGGGCAATACGGTCATCAATAACAACGGACTGACCGTAGGCGGAAAGACCTATGTGACAAATAACGGTATCAATGCGAATAATGCGCCTATTACGAATGTGGCCAGTGGCGGAACGACAGATTCCAATGCAGCCAATATCGGAGATGTGAAGAAGGCGGTTGCCGGAGCGAAAGCTACTGTTACCGGTGCCAAGCAGGCGACTGTCACAAATACGACTGCCGTAGATGGTCATGTTGATTATGTGGTCAGTGCGACCAAGACAACATTGGCTGCTGAAGCTGGCGGCAAAGTGTCTGTAACAGGCGGTACAGAAGATGCTAATGGCGTTATCGCTTATACAGTAGGATTGGATGCGGCTACAAAAACGGCAATCAATAATATCGGCGGAGGTACGATTGCTGCCGGAGATAATAAGACTGTAACCGGTGATACAGTGAATACCTATCTGAACAATAATTACTATGATAAGCCTACAATGGATACCAAGCTGGGTGATAAGGCGAATACTAACTTGGATAACATTACCAATGCGGGCAAGACTGTTATTAACGATATTGCGGCGGATGCGGTAAAAGTTGTCAATGGTAAAAATACGACCGTTACCCCCGGTACAGAAGCCGGAGCGAATGGTACGGTCAAAACCTATGCGGTGAATGTATCCGGCGATCTGACAGGAATCACATCGATTTCCAATCAGAAGACCGCTCCCGGCGGTACTACAACGGGTGCAAAAATTACTCTCGGTGATACGACAAATACGGTGAGCGTTGGCGGTGCGAAAATCACCAATGTAGCGGATGGAGACGTAGCCCCTAACTCTAAAGATGCTGTCAATGGCGGTCAGTTGAATGAAGTAAAAGAATTAGCAGGGAAACATACCATCGTTAAAGTGGACGGGCAGGAAAATCGTACTGATGGAAACCTGCTTATTACCAAGACAGACAATAATGGTCAAGCCACTTATGATTTGAAGCTGAATGACGAGCTTACCGTCGGTAAAACGGGGGCGGCCGGAAAAGACGGTTCCATCGGAGTCAAGGGCAAAGACGGTTCTGCTGTCGCTATCAACGGTAAAGACGGTTCCATCGGCCTGAATGGTGCCAATGGGGCTAACGGGCTTACGATGAAGAGCGGCGATGCCAAGCCGGCTGTTGACGGTACCAATGTTACCCGTCTCGTTCTTGAAGAAAAAGACGGTACGAAACATGATGTGGCCACATTGGACGACGGCATGAAATATGGCGGCGATACAGGAAACGTCATCAAGAAGAAACTGAACGAACAGGTCAACGTCATCGGAGGCATTACAGACACAAACAAACTGACCACAGAAGACAACCTTGGCGTCGTATCCGACGGCAATAACAACCTGAAAGTCCGCCTTGCCAAAGCCCTGAAAGGCCTCGAAAGCGTGACAACCGGCGATACAGTTATGAATAATAACGGCGTTACAATCAATAACGGCGCAGCCGGAAATCCTGTATCCCTCACCAAGAACGGCCTTGACAACGGCGGCAACAAAATCACCAACGTGGCGGCCGGTGTCAATGGCACAGACGCGGTTAATGTAAACCAACTGAATACCGTTGCCGGAGAAGCTGCTAAACATACGACCGTCAAAGCCAAAGACAGCAATGTAACTATCACCGAAAGACCCAATGCGTCCGGCGGCACGGAATATACTATCGGACTCGGCGACAAAGTCACACTGGGAACCGATCCGTCCAAACAGGTATCCATCGACGGAACAACAGGCATCATCAAAGCCGGAGACAAAGTCACCATTGACGGCACGACAGGAAACATCGATGCCGGAAAAGTGAAAATCAACGGGAAAGACGGAACCGTCAACGGACTGACCAATAAAACCTGGGATCCGAACAACATCACCAGCGGGCAGGCCGCCACAGAAGACCAGCTCAAAGCCGTAGACCAAAAGATTACCAACACATCCACGGAACTGACAAATAAAGGCATGGACTTTGCCGGCAATGACGGAGAATTCCACCGTAACCTGGGAGAAAAAGTCACCATCAAGGGAGAAGGGACAAAAGCCGCCTCCGAATACTCTGGTGAAAACATCAGAACCTTTGCCGACGCGAACGGAAACCTCACCGTCAAAATGGACAAGAACCTGAAAACCGAAACAATCGTTGCCACAGGTGAAAACGGCAAAGACGGAAAAATCGGCATCAACGGAAAAGACGGCGTAACAACAAACATCTCCATTACCCGTGACGGCAAACCCGGAGTAGACGGCGCGCCGGGAACGACTACGACCCGTATCGTATACGAGAAACCGGACGGAAGCAAAGAAGAAGTGGCTACCCTAAATGACGGCATGAAATACGGCGGCGATACAGGAAACGTCATTAAGAAGAAACTGAACGAACAGGTCAACGTCATCGGAGGCATTACAGATACCAACAAACTGACCACGGAAGACAACCTCGGCGTCGTATCCGATGGCAACAACAACCTGAAAGTCCGCATGGCTAAAGATCTCAAAGGCTTGGAAAGCGTGAAAACTAACACCCTGACCGTGGGAGACGTGAAAATCGACAACAGCGGTATCAACGCAGGGAACAAGAAAATCACCAACGTAGCAGCCGGAGACATCAGCGCAAACAGCACTGACGCCGTCAACGGAGGGCAGCTGTGGAAAACAAACCAGACAATCAACAACATAGGAGGAGCCGTCAATGAACTGGGAACCCGTGTGAACCGTGTCGGAGCGGGAGCGGCAGCACTGGCAGCCCTCCACCCGCTGGACTTCGACCCGGATGACAAGTGGGATGTGGCAGCCGGCTATGGCAACTATAAAGACGCCCATGCCGTGTCGGTAGGCGCATTCTATCGTCCGAATGAAGATATCATGTTCAGCGTAGGAGGCTCCTTCGGCGGAGGAGAAAACATGGTGAATGCCGGAGTCAGCGTGAAGCTGGGACAGGGCAACCATGTGTCTACCTCACGGGTAGCTTTGGCCAAGGAAGTAGAAGACCTGAAAGCGATTGTCAAGGCGCAGAGTGCTGAGATCAAAGCTATGCGCGGAGCCATGCAGTCGGGGGCATCGGTAATGAAGGATGTTAATTTCCCCGATGTGCCGAAAGACCACTGGGCATACTCTTATGTAAAATCACTGGCGGACAGAGGTCTTTTGGAAGGCTATCCGGACGGTGAGTTCAAAGGTGACCGTACCATGACCCGCTATGAATTTGCGGCCATTATTTACCGCGCACTGCAGAACGGCGCACCTATTGACAGCGATATGGCAAAAGCCATCGGTGAATTCGATCCTGAAATCAATCGGATAAAGGATCTGGACCGCACCCGTGTCGACCGTATTTCCGGCAAGGATAATGACCGGCATAAGGTGGAACGCGTCCGTGTCAATAATGAAAGTAATAAAGAAAAGGGTGACTACCGTGATGTGTACGGTTCCCATATTTCACCGGAAGCGTAACCCGGAAAGCAAAGACAAGGAAATAGTATAAGAAACAGAAAGTACGGTATCCGTCAGGTATGATGGGTACCGTATTTTTATGTGGGCGGGGGATAGGATGTAATCCGGAAACTGGAGGATAAGCGTTGTCCGTCCCTCGTTACCTGGAGCGATTGTAAGGAGTTTGCTGCCGTGGTGAGGAAGACGGTAAGAAGATAAAAGTTATTAGCTGTGAGCTGTCAGCTATAAGCTGTTAGCTGTGAGTTAAAAGCCGAAGCATATGATTTCCGTTAGGTGTCATACGAAACAACAGCAAAGGATTTGCTGTTGTAGTGAGGGAAACGTTAAGGCGTTATCCTAAGCGAATGTGAAGAGTCTGCTACCGTGGTGAGGAAAGCCGTAAGATGTCATCCGGGTAATAGATTCTTCACTCTGTGTCACTGTCCCGTTTCCCTGCTTTCTCACACAGCATTCTTACCCCCGTTCAGAATGACGATTGGAGGAAATGGCGTCATAATGAGGGAAACGTCAGTCGTCATCCTGAGCGATAGCGAAGGATCTGTTGCCGTGGTGAGGAAAGCAGTAAGAAGATAAAAGTTATCAGCTGTGAGCTGTCAGCTATCAGCTGTTAGCTGTTAACCGTTAGCTGTGAGTTAAAAGCCGAAGCATATGATTTCCGTTAGGTGTAATACGAAATAACAGCAAAGGATTTGCTATTGTAGTGAGGAGGGAAACGTTAATCGTCATCCTGGACGAATGTGAAGGATCTGCTACCGTAATGAGGGAATCGGTAAGGCGTCATCAGCATAATAGATTCTTCACTCCATTTCACTGTCCCGTTTCCCTGCTTTCTCACAAAGCATTCTTACCCCCGTTCTGAATGACGATTTTGGGAAAGCACGTCACTAACAATGGGGAACGGAAAGCATCATAATGACGGAGACGGTAAGGC
>ERZ779919.896-NODE-896-length-12244-cov-5.21962_pt1 | contig 12244 bp, 9 predicted proteins | sample MGYA00511349_ERZ779919 | MGnify/ENA primary metagenome ERZ779919 (study PRJEB29588, sample SAMEA2147384) | human gut metagenome | biome: human gut; feature: human-associated habitat; material: faeces | place: Denmark | collected 2008/2010 ...
TCCCCCCCCCCAGCCGATGCATCGGGACGTGGCGGCGCATCAACCGGAATAAGATGTCCCAGATACGTTCGCCGCCCGTCGACGACGCTTTCAAAGCGGTTCACATCCTTGTCGACCGTATTCTCAAGCTCTTTCAGCAAGGTTTCCCTCAACGTGCGGCAAGTAACGGAACCGGCCGCGATATAATTTGAGAAATACCGTTTCACGTCCTCCGGGAAAAGCAGTCCCGCTCCTTTGTCATAAAGGCGGATATGTTTTTTGAAGATTTCCAAAATAAGTTTTTGATGGTCTACAAAAAGCTTTCCCAAACCGGAATGCTGCCCGGCCAATTCCATATATGACTGGAAAGTAGAAAGTTGGTCCACCAACTTTTCCCAAGGCAACACGGGTTGTAACGGACAATGATTGCCTTCATCCGCCAAACGGCTCACAAGAGACGACGGTGTTTCTATATTACTCCTATTATTGTTTACAACAGAAACACTTCCTTTACTCTCCTCTTCTTTACTCTCCTCTTCTCTCCTCTTCTGGTTTTCAGTGGGTTTTCTCCCTTTACTGACGGGCGTTTCAGCACTTTTTGCCACCTTTTTCGGACGCCCTCCTTTTTTACCGTTTTCGATGTCCATTTTCCGCTTCTCTTCCAAGCTTTTCATCACCCTATCCAAGTAAGAAGAACGAAACATCTGTCGTTCCTCATCCAGTTCGAAGAGATCGAATTCGCGAAGCACCCGCTCCACCGCTACTTCATCCACATCATACCGCCGGGCCATGGCCTTCAGTAAAACCGGTTTGCACGACGCCTCATAAGCATCTTTAGTGCGTAGATGCAACAGCAAGATCACGTAAATTCCGAGTGCTTCCGCGGCATTCATCTCCGACATCATACTGGCAATATTGTCGTCATTCAACAAATTTACCTCCAAATTGAAATACTGATCTTTCTTCATTTTCATTTATCATTTATTATTCCACATTTAATACTTCCGGGGCGCAAAGGTGCGAAATGTATTTTATTCCAGCTATCGCAAAAATGAGAGTTGGATTATATATTTTTTATCAGACCTTTGCCAAATATTATTAATAACCCCAAACAATATGGATACAAAACGCAACCAAACTTTGGAAGAAATAGAAGAAAATAAAATAGTAAGCGAGCATTATCAGAACAGAATAAAGCTGATAAAAGAGCTCCTGAAAACGTCACAGCTAGTCATAGGAGACCTCTGCGTTCATATCAACATCAGTGAAGCCTCCTACCACCGCTACACAAATTTCACCAGCTATATGAAGACAGACATTTTCATACATGCTTGCATCTTTCTCAAGCAATATATCGAAAGTCACCACATTCCTTATACCCAAGAAGAAAAACGGCTTATAAAAACATTAGACCTGTTTCAGATTTCCTCAAATAGCAACTTAAACTGCAATTAAAACACAGAAAAGAAGAAACTTATCATAAGTTTTATTACATTTGCAATGTAATAAAAGTCTTTAAAACTTAAAAAATGAATGATAGCGAAACAGACAGCCCATCAATAAAAGCACTGATCGTTTTCAGAGAAAACGGAGAAACCGACAATCTATTTGTTCCTATCTTATGCGATGCTATCAGAATGGCTGGAATTGACGTGCGATGTTCCACAAAAGAGTTTTGGGACTCGGATAAGCATTATGATATCATACATTTCCAGTGGCCGGAAGAAGTGGTGGGATGGACATGCAACGATCCTGATATCATCAGGTGTCTGGAAGAGCGAATCAGTTTTTTTCGTTCGAGGGGAACACGTTTTGTCTACACACGCCACAATGTCCGTCCGCATTACGCAAACGGAATCATCAGCCGGGCCTATGACATTATCGAATCGCAGAGTGATATCGTTGTACACATGGGACGGTTTAGCCGGGACGAATTTCTCACGAAGTATCCTGATAGTCAGAATGTTGTCATCCCTCATCACATTTACCAGTATACCTATAAAGAAGATATCAGCGTAGAGCGTGCACGTCAGTATCTCAACCTCTCGCAAGATGCATTCATCGTCACGGCTTTCGGAAAATTCCGCAACCGTGAAGAAATACGCATGGTGCTCGGAGCTTTCCGCGCCTGGGACGAGGAGCACAAGATGCTGCTGGCTCCGCGCCTCTACCCCTTTTCGAGACGCAACAGCTATGGCAGGAATATCATCAAACGATGGATTTCAAAAGCCGGATACTATCTGCTCATGCCGCTGCTCAACCGTATGTATAAACTACAGGCGGGAGCCAACGACGAGCTGATAGACAACTGCGATCTGCCCTACTATATGGCTGCTTCAGACGTGATATTCATCCAGCGGAAAGATATACTGAATTCGGGTAATGTCCCCCTCGCCTTCCTCTACCACAAAGTCGTGGTGGGTCCCAAGGTGGGAAACATCGGCGAACTGCTTTCCGAAACCGGTAACCCGACTTTCGATCCCGACGACAAGAAAGACATCCTGCGAGCACTCGAAGAAGCCCGCCGGCTTGCCGCATGGGGACAAGGGGAAGTGAATTACGCATACGGTATGGAAAACATGAGCATCCGCAAAGTGGGACAAGCATACGCGCAAACATATAAACAAGCAATCAATGGCTAATAATATTAAGAGTCAATTATTTTCGGGGGTATTTTACACAGCGCTGGCCAAATACAGTGGCGTCGTCATATCCCTTGTTGTGGCAGGAATTCTCGCACGTCTGCTATCACCGGACGACTTCGGCATCGTAGCTGTTGCCACCGTCATCATCGCCTTCTTCAATCTTCTCACCGACATGGGAGTGTCTCCCGCCATCGTGCAGCACAAATCGCTGACTAAAGATGATTTGTCGGACATCTTCTCATTTACTATATGGACGGGCATCGGAATCAGCATCCTGTTTTTCGCTTCTTCGTGGATCATCGCCGATTACTACCAAAGCGACACCCTGCGCATCCTGTGCCAACTGCTGTCCGTCAACCTGTTCTTCGCCTCCGCCACCATTGTGCCGGGAGCCATGTTCTACCGGAACAAAGAATTTAAATTCATTGCTATCCGTAGCTTCGTCATTCAGATTTCGGCAGGTGCAGCCGCGGTAACCGCCGCCCTCTGCGGAGCAGGATTGTACGCATTGATTATCAACCCAATCGTATCCAGCGTACTGATCTTCGTAATTTCCTTTCAGCGTTACCCGCAACGGTTGCGTTTCACACTCGGATTGAGGGTACTCCGGAAAATATTTTCCTATTCCGCCTATCAATTCCTGTTCAATGTCATCAACTATTTCAGCCGCAATCTGGACAAACTGCTGATTGGTAAATATATGAGTATGTCCGATCTGGGATATTACGAAAAGTCGTATCGTTTGATGATGCTGCCCTTGCAGAATATCACGCAGGTAATCACTCCGGTGATGCACCCTATTTTCAGCGATTTCCAGAATGACAAGGGAAAACTGTTGAGTTCCTACGAACGCATCGTCCGTTTCCTCGCCTTTATCGGTCTGCCGCTTAGCGTGCTGCTTTTCTTCACGGCAGAGGAAGTGACGCTTATTATTTTCGGCGATCAATGGATGCCGTCCGTACCCGTGTTCCGGATACTGTCGCTCTCCGTAGGGATTCAGATTATACTTTCTTCGTCCGGCTCCATCTTTCAGGCGGCAGGCGATACACGAAGTTTGTTTGTGTGCGGAGTGTTTTCGTCCGCGTTCAACGTGGCGGGAATTTTGCTCGGCATCTTCCATTTCGGAACCCTGACAGCAGTGGCCAGCTGCATTGTGGTGACATTCACCATCAACTTCATACAGTGTTATTGGCAGATGTACCGGGTGACCTTCCGGCAAAGTGCCTGGCCGTTCATCCGTCAGCTTATTTCTCCGTTGGTGATTAGCATTTTGATAGCATTAGTCCTCATTCCAATGCAGTATGCGCTGGAAGGGATGAACATTTTTGTGACAATTATTGCTAAAGGTATCGTTAGTTTTATTATCTTTGGCATTTATATACAGATGACGCATGAGTATGACATGATCAGTAAAGTGCGGTCGTTAAGAAAAAAAAGTCTATAGCTATGAATATACGCGACATTTTTATAACGCTACGTTATAAAATAAGTTATGGTAGCACTGTGGAATGGTACAATTTCTGGTACATCGTCTTGCGGAAAAAGAGAAAAATCATACCGCAAGTAGCTTCCATCGACGAAACGATACGTAAAATCATCGACGACCGTTGCTCTGTCAGCCGTTTTGGCGACGGTGAAGTGTTGCTCACCAGTCCGGACAAGGAAATCCGTTTCCAGAAAGGTGATCCGTTATTGGCTAAAAGACTGACCGAAGTGCTGCAAAGTCACGAAGAAGGACATATTGTCTGCATCTCCGACGCATTCCGCGATTTGTATCGCTACAATCGCAAAAGTCGCCGGTTCTGGAGAACTCATTTTTATCTGTACGGTTCTTGGTGGGACCGTTTGCTGGTAGCGGGACGAAAATATTATAATACATTCGTCACCCGTCCGTATATGGATTTTGCCCGCAAAGAAGATTCCGCCCGATGGTTTCACGACATGAAGGGCATTTGGGATAACCGGGACATCGTCTTCATCGAAGGGGAGAAAAGCCGGCTCGGAGTGGGCAACGATCTTTTCGATAATGCCCGGAGCATCCGGCGTATTCTTTGTCCGCCCAGAGATGCATTCGAACGCCTGGAAGACATCAAGCAGGAGGCCTGCAAAGTAGAAAAAGAAGCCTTGTTTCTGATTGCCCTCGGCCCCGCAGCCACAGTGTTGGCCTACGATTTGTTTAAAGCCGGCTATCAGGCCATCGACGTCGGTCATGTGGACGTAGAGTATGAATGGTGGCGGATGGGAGCCCATAAAAAAGTGAAACTGGAACGAAAATATGTCAACGAAACTGCCATTGGCAGCGAAGTGGCGGATGCCGGAGAAGAATACCGGAAACAAATCATCGCCCAAATCGTTTGAGGAAGAAAAAACAGTTTGAGAAAGAAAAAACAGAATAAACAATTATTGAATACTGAAAATAAGAATGAAAGCTCTTTTCCTTATATTTCACGGCTTCAATGAGGCCAACGGAATTAGTAAGAAGATACGTTATCAGGTGAAAGCCCTCAAAGATTGTGGAGTGGATGTTCGCTTGTGTCATTATGATGTGACCTCTTATGGCGAACGGCGTTGGATGGTGGATGACGAAGTGATCGCTGATTTCGGCACGGGCTTTGCCGCAAAGATTTGGAAACGTGTCTACTACTCTCCTATTCTTGACTATGCACGCCACGAAGGAATCGACTTTGTATATATGCGCTCTTTTCACAATGCCAGTCCGTTCACCCTCCGGCTGGTGAAGTCGTTGAAACGTACAGGCGCAAAAGTGGTGATGGAAATTCCTACTTATCCTTACGATCAGGAGTACGTCACCCGTTCCATGAAATTTCATCTAGCCATCGACCGCTGTTTCCGTCACAAGCTCGCAAAGGCTCTGGACGGTATCGTCACTTTCTCCAATGCGGAAGAAATATTTGGCGGAAACACCATACGCATCTCCAACGGAATTGATTTTGAGGCGATTCCGATGAAGCAGCAGCAGAATGACACTTCGAAAGAGTTGCACTTGATCGGAGTGGCGGAAGTGCACTACTGGCACGGCTTCGACCGCCTTGTGCGCGGATTGGCAGATTATTACCGCAACAATCCGGAATATAAAGTATATTTCCATATTGTAGGCCCGCTGTCCGGCGAACGGGAACGGGCGGGGATCTTGCCTGTTGTCCGTGACAACCATCTCGAACCGTATGTTCTTCTGCATGGTCCTTTGCATGGCGACGAACTGGATGCGATGTTCGAAAAAGCTGATTTTGCCATTGGCAGCCTGGGACGCCACCGCAGCGGAATTACGTATATCAAAACGTTGAAAAACCGCGAGTATGCCGCACGTGGCTTCGCGTTCACTTACTCGGAAACCGACGACGACTTCGACCACATGCCGTATGTATGGAAGGTGGCACCCGACGAATCTCCGGTGGATATTCAGGGACTGATCGACTTCCGGAAAACGCTGAAAATGACGCCTGCCGAGATACGCGAATCGGTCTGCCCGCTATCGTGGAAGGCGCAAATGCAGAAAGTGATCGACGCCATAAAGACCAAAGATAAATAAACAAAAACACAATTAATAACAAACAATATTCTGATAAACATGAAAATAGCCTACTGCATCCCCGCCCTCTACTACCCTAGCGGCATGGAACGAGTATTGACCCTGAAAGCAAATTACTTCGCCGAAGTGTTTGGTTATGAAATACATATCATCCTCACAGACGGGAAGGGCAAGAAACCGTACTACGAACTGCATCCGTCCATCACTCTTCATCAACTTGACATTGATTATGATGAATTGAACGAAATGTCATTCTATAAAAAACTACCTAAATATATTGCGAAACAAGGACGTTTTAAAAAGAAACTCAACGAATGTCTGCACCAAATTCGTCCGGACATTACTATCTCCCTGCTCCGTCGTGACATCAATTTCATCAATCGGATGACGGACGGCAGCACAAAGTTGGGTGAAATACACTTTAACAAATCTAATTACCGGGATTTCAGCAACAGCCGTCTGCCCGCATTCTTACGGGCAATCGTAAGCAATTATTGGAGAGAGCAGTTATACCGGCAACTTCGCCAGTTGAAACGTTTCATCGTATTGAGCCACGAGGATGCACAGGAATGGACGGAACTGGATAATGTTGAAGTGATCCATAACCCTCTTCCTTTTTTTCCCGACCAAATATCTGACAATAGCCATAAACAGGTAATAGCAGTAGGGCGATATGTTCCGCAGAAAGGATTCGACCGCCTGATCCCGGCTTGGCAACTCGTTGCCAGAAAGCATCCCGACTGGATACTGCGTATCTACGGAGACGGTATGCGTGAGCAACTGCAACAGCAAATTGACTCTTTAGGAATCACTGCCAGTTGTATATTGGAACCTACTGTTTCCAATATTGTCGACAAGTACTGTGAAAGTTCAATTTTTGCCCTTTCATCACGTTTCGAAGGGTTTGGAATGGTTATTATAGAAGCAATGGCATGTGGCGTGCCGCCCGTATCATTCACCTGTCCCTGCGGCCCGCGGGATATTATCAGCGACGGAAAAGACGGTCTGCTGGTAGAAGACGGGAATATCGAACAACTGGCGGAGAAAATCTCTTACTTAATAGAGAATGAAGATATACGTAAGAAAATGGGACAGCAGGCGCGTATGGACGTCCAGCGCTTCCGAATAGAAAATATTGCCGAACAATGGAAACAACTATTTGAAAGCCTGATTATCCCGGTTAATGAAAACAAATAAAGCATTCAATATCTATGGAATGGTATTCTAAGTATTTACAGGTTTATGAGAAACCTTTTGCGGAAGCTCCGCAAGCCGTTATCGAGGAAGTACGCCGCAATCTGGCCGGATTGCAGAGTAACGAACCGCTTGTCACTGTATCACTCATCGGATACAATGAGGAAAAACATCTGCTTGCCTGCCTCTGGTCGTTGAGCGAGATGAAATGTAAATATCCTGTAGAAATCATTGGTGTGGACAACGAATCGAAAGATCGCACTGCGGAGATTTACGAGGCTTGCGGTGTGCCTTATTTCACGGAAACGCAACATAGTTGTGGTTTTGCCCGTCTTTGCGGACTGAACCATGCCCGTGGAAAATATCATATCAACATTGATTCTGACACGATGTATCCGGCAAAGTATGTGGAAACAATGGTGGATGCGCTCGAAAAGCCGGGTGTAGTGGCTGTCAGCTCGCTTTGGAGTTATATTCCCGACAAGGATCACTCTTGGATGGGGCTGAAAATCTATGAGGCTGCACGCGACTTGCATTTATGGTTGCAGTCTTTCAAGCGTCCGGAGCTTAGTGTGCGCGGACTGGTATTTGCTTACCGGACGGAATGTGCGAGGAAAACGGGAATCCGCACGGATATTATCCGCGGTGAAGACGGATATCTGGCTTTGCAGCTCAAGCAATTCGGAAAGATTGCATTTGTACGGAAAAGACGTGCGCGTGCCGTCACCGGATATGGGACGGTGGGAGCCGACGGAACTTTGTTCAATAGTTTCAAGGTGCGTGTCGTCAGCAGATTAAAAGGTATCGGAGGACTGTTCACCCAAAAGAAGGAATATAAGGATGAGGAGAGTAATCTAGTAAAAAAGAAGTAAGAAAGGAAAGCCTATGTGCAAGAATCTCAATATCGGTATCGTTTTATTTTTAATTATTGGCTTAGTTATGTCGGGATGTATCCGCAAACTGAATCTATATCAAGGAGATAAAGACGAGGATGAAAACAAGGATAATGGAAAGAGGCAGGATGTCATCTGCGAAACGGAATTCATATACCCGTTCGGTAATGAAACAGCCGATAAAGAAATAGAAATAACCATTCACCTGAAAGCAGACAGACAGGTAGGATATCTGTATACGGAAATACCAACATTGAAATATAACAAAGATTGGCTGTTTCTGATGACACAAGACGACTGTATGCATTCAGCCTTTTCATATACATGGGCTGCCATTCATGGCAAACCTTTATCTTATATTTACTACTGCGATCTGGCTCATCTGCAAAACGGTGATTTGCCTCCTGATTATTATTCATTAGGAAAAACATTAGCTACCACCAATGGTACCGGACAGGAAGTACGTTTCTCTTTCGGAACTACCGTGGCTGCCGATGATGATTTAATGAACACACAAACATGGGTACAAAATGGATATACAAGAGATTATTTCCGCTTTTATAAAAAGACAATGTTAGTATGGGGCAACTTGCAGGAAATGATGAATTACGGAGTAAGCATCGCTTTCCATGACTTGAATCTACCTGACGAAGATAAAACAGAAGATAAGTTGCTGGCACAATTTCCTGTTGCTCAAAGCATGATACGTGAGAAACTGAATAATCGAACTTGTAAAATGCTGGCAGAGCCTAATGGAGATAAAAATTATATCAAAGCGGCTTTGAGATATGATAAAATCAGAACCCTGTGTGCACAAAGCGGAGCTACAAAACTCTATCCATTTCAAGAAAACGGAGATATTGAACAAGTAGTGATCGAAAAAGCTTTCTATGACCCACCCGAAGGTAGCGGGCTGACAAATCCGGATATGATTAAGGCGGCTATTCTCAAGGAAATGGAAAATCCAAAAGAAGAGCGGGCAGCTATTTCTATAGGTGCCCATAATACAGATACCGGTTGGGTGAACTTCTTGGAATGGCTCAACGACACATACGGACGAGATGGTGACGACTCTATGTGGTTTACCAACCAGGAAGAATATTATGAATATTATTACTATCGTTTGCACAGCAAACCGGAAATCAAACAGGTAAATACGCACACGTGGAAACTGACACTAAATCTGAATGGAGAGGACTCCGCTCCTTTCTATTACCCTTCCGTGACTGTAAATATTTTCGGGCTTAAAATGGAGGACATTGAAAGCATAAAATCAAATGAAGATGTTACAGGACTCTCTTATGGTGACCATAAAGATTTCTTCATGCTAAATATCGACTGCCGAAAATACCTGGCGGAACACGCCGAGAATTTCGTGAAACGATATGAAGCGAATCCGACAGATGTTTCTGCCAAAGCGGACGCCAACTACTTTGTGAATATGCTGAAAGATTCGGATAAAAAGACGGAGTTGAAGAAACGAATCGAATAAATGGCCGGACGCAAAACGAACTGTTAAGCTATTTGGGCATAAACGAATAAAAAAGATGGAACGTAGAGAAAGAAAAAGAAGAAGTAATAAACAAATATAATTATGAACGAAACCATGACCCTTTGTCTTGAAATTATTTTCTGGCTTGCCCTGTTCGTTGTGTTCTACACCTATTTGGGCTACGGAATTGTGCTTTATATTCTTGTCAAGTTGAAAGAGCTTTTCGTGAAGCCTGTGAAGCGTTCGTTGCCGGCATCGGACGCAGACCTGCCGGAAGTTACCCTCTTCATTACGGCATTCAACGAAGAAGATGTAGTGGACGAGAAGATGGAAAACAGTCTTGAGCTGGATTATCCTGCGGACAAGCTGCACATCGTATGGGTGACGGACGGAAGCGATGACGGTACGAACGAACGATTGCAGACGCGTTGGCAGGGGAAAGCGACCGTACATTTCCAACCGCTCCGGCAAGGTAAGACGGCTGCAATGACACGTGGAATGACGTTGGTGGATACTCCACTCGTTGTTTTTACGGATGCCAACACGATGGTGAACCGGGAGGCAATACGGGAAATCGTGCTTGCTTTCCAGGATCCGAAAGTGGGCTGCGTGGCTGGTGAAAAACGGATTGCCGTGCAGACAAAAGACGGGGCGGCTGCCGGTGGTGAAGGTATTTACTGGAAATACGAATCAACCCTGAAAGCACTTGATGCACGGCTCTACTCTGCCGTAGGAGCAGCAGGCGAACTGTTTGCCGTGCGTAACGAGCTGTTCGAAGCGATGGAGCCGGATACGTTGCTCGACGATTTTATTCTTTCACTCCGGATCACAATGAAAGGTTACACCATCGCTTATTGTACGAATGCTTATGCCATCGAAAGTGGTTCGGCAGATATGCGCGAAGAAGAAAAACGAAAAGTGCGCATCGCTGCGGGAGGATTGCAGTCTATCTGGCGGCTTCGTCCGTTGCTGAATCCTTTCCGTTACGGGATACTTAGCTTTCAATATACGTCGCACCGGGTATTGCGATGGTCTATTACTCCGTTCCTGTTGTTTGCGCTCTTCCCGCTGAATATTGCGATTCTGCTGTTGGGTGGTTCCACGATATTTTACGGAGTGCTGCTTGCCATGCAGGTTCTTTTTTACGGGTTGGGATATTGGGGATATTACCTATCTACGAAACAGATAAAAAACAAGTTGCTCTTTATCCCCTACTACTTTTTATTTATGAATGTCAATGTGCTGAAAGGCATCCGCTATCTCAAGAAGAAAAAAGGAAGCGGAGCTTGGGAAAAGGCGAAGCGCGCCGAAAAGTAAGAACAAATGCCATAATCTTTTGTTATCCTTATAGGAGACATAAGTCTCTATTATCTAATAAAGAACAGACATGGACAGAATATTACATGATGCGAATAACGCACAAAGAATATTGAAACTGACGGCAGATACAATGCTATTGGTTGACAGGCATGGCGTCTGCGTAGACATTGAGCCTCATTGTGATCTATGGTTTCTGCAAGAGGATATACTTTTAGGAAAAAATATATTTGAGCTTTTACCGGAATATACAAGAGAGAGGGTGATGCCCATCTTTCAGATTGTGCTCGAAGAGCAGCGTAGCATCAGCAAGAACTTCAAGCTGGTGCTGAATGACGAAATTTTCTACTTCAAATGCCTCATGTTTCCGTATGATGGCATGGTGCTTTGCCAATATCGCGACATCACGCAAAGAAGCAATGTAAAAAGACGGTTGGAACAAGCAAATCTCACCCTGCGGGCCATCCAAAAGGTAGCCCAGATAGGACAATGGGCGTACAATACGAATCAGAATATTTTCCATTATTTGGGTTATACAGGCGTTTTGTGTGAGGAAAGTGTGCAGAACCTTGCCATTGAGAAATATGTGGAACTGATTGTAGAAGAAGATCGTCAGAGTTTTATTGAATGGTGCCACGTGAACGAGAAAGAGCTCAACATGGAGAGCATCAGTTATCGAGTTCGCCTGAACGGAGAAATCTTCTATATGCGTATCCAGACTTATTTGCGTGAAGAGCGCCCCGACGGTAGTTTCAACATCGAAGGGTATATTCAGAACATCACGGATATACAGCATCGCAGAAATGACATCAACACACTGACTCATGCCATCAACAATGCCAAAGAAAGTATCTTTGCCGCCAGACCCGATGGCACGATTATCTTCGCTAACCGTCGTTTCCTGTACAATCATGGTATTTCAGAAAACGAAGACATCAGTCAATTAAAGATTTACAATGTTGCCGCAGATATGCCTACGCAAGAGGCTTGGAACGAACGTTGCAAAGATGTCATACACGGTGGCAGCAGTAACTTTGTGGCTCATCATCCATCGAAAATCAATAAAGGTATATTGGCTTACGAAGGTACGATGTACAACGTCACCAATGACTCCGGAGAAGAAAGTTACTGGTCGTTTGCTCATGATATTTCCGAGAGGATTCGATACGAAGCC
>ERZ779919.898-NODE-898-length-12214-cov-4.68583_pt1 | contig 12214 bp, 14 predicted proteins | sample MGYA00511349_ERZ779919 | MGnify/ENA primary metagenome ERZ779919 (study PRJEB29588, sample SAMEA2147384) | human gut metagenome | biome: human gut; feature: human-associated habitat; material: faeces | place: Denmark | collected 2008/2010 ...
GCTCAAATACCTCCATATCATCGGAATAATTGTGTTTGTCAAATGTATATAGCGTCCTCATTTTTGTCCTCCGTGTATTGGTATTATTCTACACCATTTGCACGTAAGATGGAATATGTTTTTCTTCAATATCGTTGATTTTACGCTTACACTCGTAACAGCAAACAAACCGTTTCAATGTGGCTTGAGTGGATAGCAAGAATGTCAAATCCCGCTCGGTCGTATTCGGAAACATATCTACTTTCATTTTAGTCCATTTGACCGTATGTGGAAACATATCAATAGGGATTTTCCCTGTTTTCGCAATTTGGTTGTTTGTTGGAACATATCCTTCTTATTCTGTATAATAATCGGTTCAAAGAGAGTCTTTGCAATTTTAGTCATATTCGTTTTTAATATCCCTATCTCTGGATTTTTTGCATATGTAGCGTAATTGAATACACCCATAAATCAAAGCTCTCCTTTCCATTAAATTTCCTCTAAACACTGATATACCGAATTTGCGACATACCAAAACATAACTGGAGGTATTGCATTACCAAGTGCACGATACTGTGCTGTTTCACTTCCTACAAGCTTGAAATCTTCTGGGAAACTTTGTATTCTTGCAACTTCTCTTGGCGTAAACCTACGATATCGTTCTCCTATCATCAACACAGGATCTGTACTGTTAAGGGACACTTTTGCTAAATGGGCACCGACTGTATTACAAGGTTTTGAAACATCCTGCGCTCTTCCCTTATTCATAGATTCACGATTTCTCATCATTCCTGCCACAGCTCTCTCGCTAAAGAAATATTTTTCATCTACTGTATTTTCTATAACTGAACTGAGTGGTTCGTATAAATCTTCTTCCTTTAATGCAATATCCGGAAATGAGAACTTAATTCCTAAATCTTTTCTGAAACCAACAATGATAACCCTCTCTCTCTTCTGCGGAACTCCATACTCCGCAGAGTTCAAAATCGAATAAGTTACATCATATCCACTTTTTTCAAACTCCTCCATAATGAGCGGAAATGCACTTCTCTTATTAGCCGTAAGCAACCCTTTGACATTTTCTGCAATAAAACATTTTGGCTGCTTTTCCCGAAGAATTCTGCACATTTCAAAAAACAGTTTTCCTCTTTCATCCTTAACTCCTAAACGTTTCGGATTCTGGGCCACTATAGAAAACGACTGGCATGGGAACCCACCTGTTAAAATATCAAAATCAGGAATTTCTTCTGACTTTACTTCTCTAATATCTCTATTATCTGGTTTAATCCCAAAATTTTCTTCAAAAATATTGCAGGCATTATCATCAATATCATTTGCATATACGATTTCCATATTGTTGGTATCATATTTTTTGCCAAGGAAATCAAACCCTCCTAGCAAACCAACGTCCGTACCACCGCAACCACAAAACAAAGATGCAACTTTTAATTTGTCCATGTCAACAACTCCTCAAACTGACCTACCTTTGACGGATCAAATGTAATATCTGCCCCATCACTAGGTATCATATCAATCAAATCTTTTTTATACAGACCTACGGGATCTTGCAGCAAAAATAGCTTTCTCTCATTTTTGCTAAGGAGTAGCCTGTATACATAGTATCTATCATGTGTACTACTTGCAGTATTCCACTCATTTTTTGTGAGATGCACTCTGTTGAAATGCAGTGGCTTTGAACTGATTGTAGTTTTTACTTCAATGTATCTCTTGCGTTCATCAAGTTCAACAGAACTAATATCATATCCAACCGCAAACTGTGTAGGAATACGTTTTATCAAGTGAATCAAATCTACTCGGCCACCGATCTTTATACGCATACATTCATGTCCATGAACGAGGCTTTCCCCAATATCGCCAATATCTTTTGTTGTAAATCCGTCATAATATTTAGCAATTCTTTTTTCAAGAACATTCTCTCTTTCGATAAGATCCGCAAGACCTCCAACTCCATCAGTTGTTGTATTCTCCTTGAGTTTCTTCAATTCATCTTCATCAGAAGCAATATATGCCAAAATATCGGTTGAGAAATCTCTCTCTTTAATATCTCTGTTAACATATGAGAACCAGCCATTAACACAATTCTTCACTGCCTCCATTGTACCAGTTCTCTTTTTAATCATTTCATCATATTCACCGAACCACTCTGTAGACTCAATGAACTTAATAATTGCCTCTTCCTCCAACGTGTTAAGATAGTAAGTATGACTATCATATGTTTTCAAAAGATTAGCAATCTCCATATAATCAAGAATATCTCCAGCGTACCGAATAACATCTCCCGTCTGGTCATATTCCAATTTATTCTGCCGATTGTCAAGTATTCTTTCCCATGTTTTCTCAACGCCTTCATTATCTCTAGTCACACGAAGGTCATTAAAAATACAGTGACAGGCTTCATACTTTGTAATACCTGCAGAATTACCGCCTTCACGATTTGCGTATTTCAACATCTTCAAAATATATTGTGCAGGTTTAAAATGAACTCCATTTTCAATCTGTTCTAATACATTCTTTGGTTTAATATGTGCTCCTGGATACTGGAAATTATACAAAAACACCTTAAAACACTCTACCAGATCTTCATTAGCCGCTAGCTCAATTGCTCTTCTGCCTGGCCTATCCGTTGTATCTGTATGTTCAATAAAACCGAAAAGTGCTGATATTTCAGTTCTCCAGTTATTAATAGTCTTTAATTCTCTATGAGCATTACCAGGATACCCATAAATGGCTTCATTAACTTTTTTTACAAATTCATCTGTAGGTTGCTCTCCAACTCTGGTTATCTCCTCCGCCATATAAATCAGCACATTTTCAATATCTCCCTTAAAACGAGGTCTGACATGGTGAATGCGAAAATAATATTCTTCTGGAATTTTATATTCACTCATAAATATCCTCCAATTCTTTCTTTAAGGTTTCTGCAATTGCCTGTGCCATAAGCGGCGGAACTGCATTTCCTACCTGTCTAAACTGCTGTGTCTTATTCCCTAAGAAAATAAAATCATCTGGGAAAGACTGTAATCTTGCACACTCTCTTACTGTTGGAACACGATTATACTTATAATGGAAATGATGCCTATGCCCCGTATCAATCGTAGGCGCTGGTTTATTACTTGCAAATCTTGTCCATGCCACATGGAAATTTCTCGAATTAATGTATTCTTCGGGAAGATCCTTATAATTTCCGCCATCTGGCACAAGAGAAATAATGGTCTTAACCTTGTCCGAATGAGCTGCCGCAACATGATTCCTAACTGATGATGAATTGGCTCTCATCAATTCTTGATAGGCATTACTAGGCTCTGTAGCATATGGCACGTCATCCTCGCCCAACTCGTCCTCTAGTGAAGGCAAATCATCCAATGCCATCTTACAAGTTACCTTTTCTTCAATTGGTGTTGGATACTGGAACTCACCTTTTTTCATTCCAACAAACACAACTCTTTTTCTATTCTGTGGTACGCCATAATCTGCTGCACACAAAATTTTATACTGAATGTCATATCCCATAGCGGTAAATTTTTCAATGATGCTATCTTTTATTTGGCCTCCAAACAAACCTACCAATCCTGGCACATTTTCAATAACAAATGCCTTTGGCTTTATCTCTCCCACCAAGCGAATATAGGAAAGATATAATTTATTTCGTGGATCATCAAATTTGCGTGGGCCCGATAATGACATTCCTTGACATGGGGGGCCACCTATAATCACATCAATTTCTTTATTTCCAATCAAAGGCTTGATGTCTCCATCATAGGTAATTTTTGTAATATCTCCACAGATTGACTTCGAACCTTTATGATTAAGCTCAAATGTTTCTAATGCCTTCGCATCATTATCTATTCCTAACAGGATATTAAATCCAGCAGACTCAAATCCATATGACAGGCCACCTGCTCCTGAAAATAAATCTATTACATTCATGTCTCTAATCATCCTTCTTGTTATTTTTTATTTTTCTTGTGTCTTCTGGTTTTTCGGCATTTGCTGGTATTGCCCATGCCTCTCCTAACTTAAAAACGCCTGGAATTCTATCTTCTGCACATAATATTTGCACTCTTCTCTGCGATATATTCCATAATTTCGCAGCTTGATTTGCTGTCATGTACTCCATTCTTATTGTCCTCCATAATACAAACGAACCATTTTTATTATATTCGAAGGGGCGAACACTTTCAAGTCATATAATATTAACATTTTATAACTTGAAAAGAGCCATAACGGCCCTTTTCAAGTATATATTCTTAAACCAAATACTTAGCAACACTAATTTCTTCAATTTCTGGTTTCGACATCATCCATGTTACTACGCCTGCATTATCCTTAAAGAAAACCATATGCCAATGAGTCACTTCCCCATCTTCATCTGTTGATAGATTTAGTCTATCAATAGATTTTTCTATCTCATCAACCGGAAGACAGATTAATGTATTCTCATCCTTGCACCCATATACAACATATTTTTCTTTACAATTGCCAAGATCCGCTAATGGATTTCTTCTATACGCAAACCAATACTTCTCACGATTCCCTTGCTTATATGCCTTTGAAGTTGTAATTACATATCCTTTATTTCCATCATTAGAAATATATGTACTTCTTCCAACCTTTATAAGTTCAGTGTTCAATTCCTGTGCAAGTCTGATAATACATTTATCTGCAAATTTCGCCTTCTTATTCTGTTGTTTATCATTAGATGGAGCAACTACTTTCTGCACAATTTTTGGTTCCTCATCTATGATATCTTCATATTCAATTCCGAGAGACTCACAGAATAAATGTTTAATTTTCTCAAATCGTTTTGTACAATAATCTGTATAATAGTCCTTCAATACTGGGAAATCATTCTTCTCATATGGCATATCCATCCAGTCCATGTCCTCTTGTTCTGTAAAACTATACTTAGTTTCAACATCCTTTAGTTTGACATGCAATAAATACTTTTTATCCTGATAAAAGTTTTTATCCCCTTTGCTTCTGTTAACATACTCTGGAAGATAACATAAATTCGCAATACAGCTTATAGGAAGCCCCTCGCCATCACATGCATCTATGAGTTTTCTCATCTGTTCCTTTGGAGCGATATGTTCAACATCAAATTTCTCAATTGATAACTGATCCATTGCTGTAAAAGTCTTTAAATAGATACAGTTCAAGAATACGAATTCCTCACTTTTCGGATTAGCAATATTCTTTTTCTCTGCTCTCAACATAGATTTCTCAAAGAAACTATCCAAAGCCACCATCCAGGCACGACTAGATATTTCATTCATATATCTATTTGGCTTTGCAGCTGCATGAATTTTTCCTGTACCACCCTCGCTCCAATAATTTGTTAGAATGTCATACACATAAAAGTGAACCAGGTTTCTAGCAATAATATTTTTCTTATCATTCCATGTTGGTGCTATAGCCGAGAAATCACCATCAACATACATTTCCTTAAACGTTGTAGATATCATTGAAAGTATTTGATATTTTGAATGAAAAATCTTATTAGCATTGCGGCTATTCCCCTTAAACTTTGTAACTATCGAAATTGCATTATTAACAAATTCAATTGCTTTACACAATGCCACCTCTAATACATCTAACTCAATATCTCTCAAGCGTACATACAAGGTTTTTATTTTATCTGAATCGTTCAAACATGCATTAACCAACTCATAGGCTAGAGGATTAACAGTGTCACTCGATAAATTTTTGTTAAATCCGAGGATTTCATATTTTTCGACAAGATACTTACTTAGTCCAAATAAATACTCAAAGGCATTAACCTTTTTGCTTGCTCTCATATCTTCACGATTGTAGCCATGAATTTTATATCCATCGTTGGTAAAAGCATCGTATTTTGCTATCACATATTCAACAATAGATGCATTGGAAATCGTATACTTCTCATTAACAGGCCAAGCTGCAGCATAAATCTCATACTTGTCTAATGGAGTTCCTTTAGAATTAATTCGATCAAATATTTCTGGCAATGTTTCTTCTTCACCACTGTAAACAATAACGGGAATTATTGTACTAGCAATCCGATCATACAAATCTTGTCTCTTCTCGAAGAATTCAGTAATAATTATAATTAAATCTCCTATACAATCATATCCAGCCCCAAATGTCTCCGCTATCTCTTTTGCCGGATTAAAATATTGTAAATTTTTAAATGTTTTTTGTTCTTTTATAAAAGCTGTAAGAAGGTTTCTGATTGTTTGATAATCCTCCTCATTGTCGCTTTTTACAATCGTTAGTATATTTTTACAGAACTCGTCTGAGATATTGCTATCATAGAAAAATTCTGTAGGATTGGTCATATACTTTCTAATGCAATTTCCTCTTTGAAGCCCATCAACCAAAATGTAAGTTTCTTGATTATCTTCAACTGTTTTATAGAAAAGCATAGTTCCCACCGGATAGCCCTTGATTAAAGAATCAATAAATGTCTTCTCTTGTTCTTTCCCCCAACGTCCGCTACCTCTTTGAAACATAGGAACAACAATTTTCTTATGATCCTTATGCATATCTTGTAATGCAGATGATAAATCCTGCAAAGACCAATTTTCTGGTGTACATCCTGCCATAGCCATTCCTCCTAATTTTTCTCGTCTTTTTTGATATAAGTAAACTCTATATCATATCCCAGTTCTTCCATTATACGCACAAAGGTCTTATTAAGGACACCATCTTTTTTCTTGATAACACGATTCACATATGAACTGGTGGTTTCTATATTTTCCGCAAGCTGAGCCTGAGTAATCCCTGACTCTATACACTTGACTTTTACATCCACTTCTATATTATTTTTTAGCATTTACAATCTCCTTGTTTATCATCTCAGAATTTCACAAATAAGATAATTTATTGTACACCATTTACTAGAATTTTACAATGAGACACAGCTAAAACTCTACATCTATCCTATCAACTCAACCTATAAAATATTCATCTTATCAACTCAACCCTACCGAAAAATCACAGTAGACCAGTTCTCATAGACACAAAAAAGAGAGTCTGGAGCAAGCCTATAATATTTACTCCAAACTCTCGAAATCCTTTTATTTCAATTCCATTTGCAGTTCTTACTTCTGTACTTTTGACATCAATACTACCGTCTCCACATGTAATAGTTAGGCTATTCCACAAAATTTGTTGTTTTCTTAATAATCTTTTGATTTTACAGTGCTTTTTCAATTATATTTTCTGATTAGGCTATTTTACTTTATTGTTTCAAAATTTATAATTATCAGTACATCTTTATTAATTGACATTCAAACAATATTTTTCCTGTATCTTCGTCTTTATGTGGATAGGATACTAAACCCAAATACATATTAGGGAATAATAACATTTCTTCCTCACTTCGACTTGTTACAGCATTAACATATACACCGATCGTATCTTTCGGAACAAATATTTTCAATAAATTGTTCTGGCTCGCATATGATTCCGTTTCATTTGCTATATTCTTAAGCAAACTTGTACTCATAAATCCCTTTTCTTGCATAGGCGTAGGCAATTCTTGTTTATTTTTTTCAATAAGCATATTTATAAACTCATCATTTACCATTCGGTACAAAACTAAGTTATGAGGAATTCTAGGTGCACTACATAAGACAATCGACAAAATATCAGCCAATTCTCTATATGTATGATAATCATCATCTTTTTCATATCTCAAAAACTTATTTATCTGTCGATACGAATAGCCACAATAGCATTCTATTGGTATCTCACACAAACTGCCCTTAACTGCCGACTTTGACATTTGCATGACTCGCTTATACTTATCAGCCCAATTTTTATAATGTTCTATTCCCCATGTTCGTGCTTCTTCTTGATTTTGGAATTCCAAATATGTTTCTCTGTCATCAATATGCCAATATAATTTCCCATAACGTTGTTGATTAATCATGATAAAAATCCTATCTAAAAATTTACAGTTGTGTTTCGTTATTTTCTTTCTATACTTTTGAGCCACACTTCTCAATCTTTCTCTAGCTAACATCCTCATTTCTAATAGCATTCTCCTATGTGAACTTTTGAAGTTCTTCTAGACCTCATAATCATCTGGAGACATAGTCAAATACCAACCATTTTTTTATCTTTTCAAATTCCAGCCTATTTTCTGGCGATAAATCATCTTTTGCAAGTCGTATATAAAGTGCTGTCGTTAATCTATCACAATAGCCAACTTTCTTGACAATGTTTTGAACGGTAAACAAATGTAACCATGCGCATCCAATGACCTGTTCCACTAAAAAATCATAAGCTTTGTCATATAGTTCCAGGTCTTCATAAATACTTACCATTGCAAAGCTTACTTCTTGTTTTACCACATGCTCACTTTTTCCTATTTTTAGCCCGGCAGAAAGTGCATTGGCCAAATTGTCTTCCCAGAAGTCTTTCCCCATCTCTCTTACATAAGCAGACTTACAATGACCGCTATACAACACATCACAATAAAAACTATACTCTCGTTTATTGATAGCTTGCTCTCTAGAAATATTTTCTTTCCCTTGTTGATTTAGTTCTGTTGCTTTACAATTAAGCTGATGCTCTTTGATTTGCAAAGATTGCTCCCTTTTTCCTAATTCTTCGGTCTTTCTTTTTATATCATCCAATTGCTTTTGATATTCCTTTTTTAACTCATCTGCAAGGCTTAATGTTGTAACACTCTTTCCAGCAGGACAAGCTTCAATATCAGTATCAACATCAAGCGTCAAATAATATTGTTTAGCTATATATCCACTTAGCACATTCCCACCCTTGGATATCTCAACCCTCTCCCATTTTTGTTTGCCTTCAATATCGGAAAGCGTAGAATACGTTGATGGACTTATAAAAATTGTTCCATTATCCACAGCTCCACTAAATTTACAAGCTAAATTTGTGCTATTACCAATCCATGCAATACCAAACTCATTTTCTGTGTCTTCTTGCTGTTCTTTTCCCTTCATTCCCACCTTTGATAGGGATACTTCTCCCGTATGTACACCTATACCGCAAGAAATTCGATATTTTATTTCCTGATTCAATACAGGATTAAGGAATTTATCAATGGCAGTCGCAATATATCTGGCTGCCCGTACAACCTTATCTTCCGACTTTCCATCCTCATTATCTACGAAAACTGCAAGAACGCCATCTCCCATGAAATCTCGTACAACGCCACCTGAATATCGAATAGCCTGAACAACTGTCCTAATATAACTTCTGTAAATCTTTACTAATTGGGTGTTGTTGAATCTTTCGGGCAATTTTGTAGATCCACGCATATCGACAAAAAGTATAGACACTTTGCCGTGGTATATTTTGTTTGAATCTGACAAGGCATCAGTTAAAGGTAATTGATCTGACATGGAATTTTCAAGTACTTCTGATGAAATAATCCTATTTATTGCTGCTGATAATAAATCTAATTCATACTTTGGTATTTTGTCTTCGCTCATATATATGTCTCCCGCAATTAACTCCCTGACTCAAGATAATATGCTCCATCATCTCCGGCTAAAGTAAACCGAATGCGTCCGCCCTTACTAGAAGGCCATTCATATTTTACTTTTTTGGATACCTTTACTTTATTTTCTGTTTGACCTGCATAATGAGAAGCAACATTAATACAATCTCCAAATGCTTTAACATCATATGAGTCTGCAATACCAATCTTAGTAACAATGACACTGTCAAATGTAACACCTACACCAATACTCACTTTAGGTCCAAGCTGCTCATCCTCAATAATTCGATTAATTACAGACCCTCGGATTTTCAGCATATCACGACCACATAGGCCAGCATTTTGAACAGCAAGTGACTTAACCATATTATCCTCTTCTCGGGCAACGGCACCACCCCAAAATACCATTAGACCATCGCCCATAATATCAATTACTTTACCGTGATAATATTTCACTACCTCCAGAAGTGCGGTAAGAAACACATGCATAGTCAAGAATGTCTTTTCAGCTCCTACGGTTTGTGCTCGTTGAGTAGATCGACGCATATCCACAAATAAAACTGCAAAGTTTTCTTTATCATATGAACCAAATTCAAGTTTATCCGCTTCAAATCCAGGAATTACATCAGAAATGGCATCAGCACGATGCTCAAACACCGCCTTTTCGATAATATTACTTTTAGCTTGTAGATAATGTTTATATGTGTTTTGATAAATAGAATCAATATCAATAGCCATATTGCTTCCCCCTATAATACAGATGCCACAATCAATATGCAAATAATGCTCGCTGTGATTAATGTTGATAAAAAGGAACGGATTACCCATCTATTTGTTCTTAACTTCTGACGATTAATGTCATTTAATTTATAAAGTTCAGCCGCCATATTCTCAATTATATCTTCATCTGTCATTTCTTGAACGTCTCTTTTGTATACATCAAAAGAATACTCTTTTGTTGTTTGAGGCAAAAACCACTTTGACTTATATCCGATATTTGAAGAATGACCTCGAATTGTCAGTATGCCAAATACAAATACTGCAGCAAAACTTATAAAGAACAATATGCTAAAAATTATGATAGCAACCCCCAACCAACTACATGGCTTGATCTTGCCCAAAGCAGATAAAATCGGCTCATAACAAGAAACAACAGCGGCAACAAGAGCAACCATAGCAGCCATAATTATTGAAACTTTCGTGTCAGATAATTGAATATAAGAAGAAATGTCTGAAATGGCACTAGCTAAAAATGCTTGCTTAATTTCAGTCGTTCCTTATAAATTTGCATTATCAGTTTGCATAGTATTATTTCCTCCCAAATCCGATTTTTTTTAGTTTATATTTTCTTTGAACTAAACTTATTGCTCTTTCTTTGATTCCCACATTCGCTCTTAATCACGTTGCTCCGCCGAGTCTTCTCAATCCGCACAGCCTCAAACACTTCTTTTGCAATTATAGCAAGATTATTATCCGAAGACAGGTATTGAACTTCGCTTTTGCCAGATTTCAGAAGCCGGACATCTCCAGTATATTTCTCATTACTAAGCATTACATCAATTGTTCTTTTACACCATTTTTCTTTCCTTGTAGGCGAAAGAATCCTCCGTTTTTCCAACTCTTTGATAATTCCTATAACACTTTGACCGCAAAGATACAAATCAAATATCAGTTTAACATTTTCAGCTTTTTGTTCATCAATGACCAACTTGCCATACTTATCATGTTTATAATCATAGCACTTCCTATCATACAATTTTGAAGTTCCTGACGCTGCCCGTTGCTTAATGCCCCATTTTATATTTTCACTACGTGATTCATTTTCAGCCTGTGCAAGAGACTCAATAATTGAAATCATTAAATCGCTATCTGTATTCGCAGTATCCAGTTCTTCCTGTTCAAATATTACACGAACACCTAATGCTTTTAACTGATTCAAGGCATCCAAAATTTCTACGGTATCTCTTCCGAATCTACTGATATTTTTCGTAATTACTATCTCAATCTTTCTCAAATTGCAATCTTCCAGCAGGCGATTAAATTCTTTCCTTGATGCCCCCGTTTTGCTGGTAGCAATATCCATATACACATCCGCCAAAACACATTGTGGCATAGCTGCCGTAAGTCTTGTCAGATGAGATACTTGAGCCGTCAGACTTTGAAGCTGCTCCGCTGAATTTGTACTTACACAGCAGTAAATACCGACACGTTTTTCCCGTTTTGGTATCGGAGGTATGAAATGTATTTTCGAGTTTTCCTGCATATTTTATCCTCCTCCCATCTGCCGCCTAATCACTATAACCCAATAATAACATATAGTAATTAGCCAATTCAACCATTCTGTCAACTCAACATATTAAATGTCCATCCTGTCTACACAACATACCCAATATCTATTCCGTCAACTCAACTCTTCGGATGGATATGTTCCCACGCATTGATTTTAAAGCAATTTTCGTAAATTCATCACATTCAAACTTTATGCTGTATTTCGCAAAATCCCCTAATTTCAAGCCACTTCCACACTCTTATTTCTCAACCCTTGACATCAATACAACGCACTCAATGTGGCTTGTAAATGGAAAACAGTCATATGGTGTTGCCCGCTTCACTGCATATCCATGCTTTGTGAGATACTTTAAATCCCTCGCCAGTGTTTCCGGACCACATGACACATACACCACTCTCTCCGGCGACAACTTGACAACCGATGATAAAAATGCCTCGTCGCTGCCGGTTCTTGGAGGATCCATT
>ERZ779919.909-NODE-909-length-12100-cov-1.7472_pt1 | contig 12100 bp, 13 predicted proteins | sample MGYA00511349_ERZ779919 | MGnify/ENA primary metagenome ERZ779919 (study PRJEB29588, sample SAMEA2147384) | human gut metagenome | biome: human gut; feature: human-associated habitat; material: faeces | place: Denmark | collected 2008/2010 ...
AATTTACATTCCACTATGTATCTATTAAAACAATTGCTTCAATTGCGGATTTAAGTTCGCCACTTTTATTTACATTCCACTATGTATCTATTAAAACGTACTCTTATGTACTTTATTACTAATTGAGAACTCATTTACATTCCACTATGTATCTATTAAAACTTCTTTACATCAATGTATTTATCTATAAGCTTGTCAATTTACATTCCACTATGTATCTATTAAAACTTATTAACCCGCCAGCACCAGCAATTGCACTTATATTTACATTCCACTATGTATCTATTAAAACCATCTCCCCATAAACCAACTGTCTTAATTGCTATAAGATTTACATTCCACTATGTATCTATTAAAACCAAAGGTGCTTATAGACCTCTGCCTATAACTGTTTTAATTTACATTCCACTATGTATCTATTAAAACTTTATCTGCTGTTTATCCGTTAATTGTGTATTGTTTATTTACATTCCACTATGTATCTATTAAAACCTCAACTTCTTGCGATATTTGTATTGCCCTTTCTCTATTTACATTCCACTATGTATCTATTAAAACATTCGCCAGCTCTTCGCTTATTTCCTCTTCTGTAATATTTACATTCCACTATGTATCTATTAAAACGCGTAGAAGAAACAAGGGTTTGAGAATATTTCTAAATTTACATTCCACTATGTATCTATTAAAACCTTACTATCAAGCCATATAAGGTCGCCTTTTTGAATATTTACATTCCACTATGTATCTATTAAAACGAAGACTTTGTGCTTGCAAAAGCATATAAAAAGCCTATTTACATTCCACTATGTATCTATTAAAACCGGGGCAATAGCATACAACGAAACAACTCAAAAAACTATTTACATTCCACTATGTATCTATTAAAACACGTGGTCTTAAATGACATTATTTTGATATCTTAATTTATACCTTTTTGTCGACTCCTATTATTTATATATATTATTATCCTAAAGATTTTATCCAACAATTACAAATATCTGATAAAACCTACATTGTCGACCTTATGGTTATTTTACATCATTATCATTCGACAGACAAGATTGTGCAATACATATATAACTTTATATTATAAAATCTGTTACATTATCCTGTCTACCCCACAACTCTTTATCAACCCACTTCTGCTGTCTACTTTTAAATAAAATAACAGAATCCAGTTCGTTATTAATATATGGAGCTAATTCTTTTTGCATTTTAATTAATTGTACTTTTGATAATTCTCCTTCAAAAACCGAATTCTGTATATGTGTCATATATTTTTTACATATTTTAAATATATGACACCATCTTTTTCTTCCATTTTCATCCTTGCTTACATCATATACTAAAACAATATACATACACTAACCTCATATTTTATTTATATATGTTAAATGTCGTTAATTTCATACATGATACCAGAGTCAAGAGGTCTAAGCCCACATGAGCTTGCTCATAAGTTGGTGAAGAACCTTGGAACCCGATATCCATATATAATATTACCACCATATCCTAAAACCTTCATATTCCTTTTCACCTATTAGATGTTTGATAAGTTTATATGCCTCTAACCTTATCAAATACTGATATGATACCTGTCGTCCAAGCTCTTTATGCATTATTGTCTGTTTCATCTTTTTTTCAAATTCCGAAACAATAAGTTTAGAAGCATCCTTTTTTAAATGTAAATAATTCAATTCTTTTGTGAAACTTTTTTCTGTTATTTGTTTTCTATTAAGTAATGAAAATATCAATCTATCACCAATCAATGGTTTGAATACTTCTGATATATCAAGGCATAACGAATATCTTCTAATACCAGGTTCATGTAAATAACTTATTGTTGGATTCAACTGCGTATGATATATTTCGCTTAATGTTCTTGTATATACTAGTGAATTAACAAATGAAATTAATGAATTAATCATATTATCTGGAGGATGCATTACTCTTTTATCAAATTCTATTTCCTGATTAATAATTACACTCCATGCAGCATAATATTTTTTTCGTATATTTCCCTCAATCCCCATAAGTTCTTGTATAGATTTTACACCTACCAATCCTGTACGCAAAGAATCTATATCCTTCATATAATCTGATACATTTTTATCTCGTCCATTATAATATCGTAAGTTTCTATATATATTATCTGCTGCCGCCTGAATAAACTTTTTAGCTATTAAAAGTCTTTTATCATATTCTGTATAATGCTGCACCTGATTTACTAATAACTGACCTGCAAGATTACTTTCTTTAGGATAAAAACTTCCTGTATAGAAATTATAATAATTAAAAAAATGTATCGGTATTCCATACTGGGATATGTAACTTAAAAATGTCGTATTAAAAGACATTTCTGACATAACATATATATCTGATATACGCTCTATAGGTATATCTCTTTTTTCACCATCATATGATGTAAATCTTAATGTATTATCTTTTCTTTTTAAATCTCCATTATTGTATACATAAAAGCTCTGCTGCATTTTATTCCTCCACTTACTACATAATACTATATAAAACACATATCAAAATAAGCGCATTTTTTACATATCTTGGTTTCATTCAATTCTGGTGGCAGTTTATACTCCTTTATTTTATTAATATCATCAATAATTTTATCAAGTTCCCTGCAATCCTCATCTGTTAGCTCTATCTCTATATTTCTTTTAGCCAAAGGATAGTCAATCTTTCCAGTAAGCCCTTCTACGCCTCTCTTTTTCAAATAATATAGATAGTACTTTAACTGCCATATTCCAGCTTCCTCTATCGCCTTACTCTTTTTCACCTCATGTAATTCTTTCTTCTCACGTATGAAATCAATATTAATAGCATCATCAATATTAATATGCTTGTCATCCCTTGCATAACTATTCTCATCCAGCAATTTACCAAGTTGTACATTTTCATTGCCATCTTCCATTGTAATCTGATGACAAAAATACCACAGTTTTCTTTTACATATAAAATAATAATATATCATTACACCTGTTATTTTATCTTCCATAACTGTAAACCTCATAAATACTACATACTCTTGATATTATTAACAACTATTACATAAATATAGAAGCCTGCGTCTGTTTTTTTATTAATCCACTTCCCGTACATTTATCTATATCAAATTCATAATCCATACTTGCTCTATGTATATTCAATTCTGCTTGCCTTGCTTTGTTTTTCCCATCCCCATTGCCACTTTCCCAAATAACACATTCGTCAACTAATTCTGGCAATTTGTACTTATTATATGTTGGCAACGACAAAGTCATATCCGATATTTTAGATGTAAATATACTTCTAATGTCCTTTTTAATATATTTATCATTAATTATCTTTAAGCAATTGTCTATAAAATCAATATTTTGGTTATATATGTTATCAGGTATTATCGTAACACTATTTATATTGCGGAATTGTCTATCAGCTTCTTGTTTACTATACTCTGCCTCCTTAATTATTTGGAAATTATCTAGAGCCTTCTTTATATTTTGGTAATAAGCAGTATCTACTAATTCCTCTGTACAATACACCCGGTTTATGTATTCATTCTTTTCTCTTTCTGCTAAAGGTCTTCCTGTATAATCTTTCAGTATATTTACTGAGCGATTATATATATCTTTATCATATATATAACTAATGCTTTTTTTCTTATTACTTTTTACATCATCACCATTAAGTATTTCTACCGAATTTCCTTTGCTATTAATTTCTTCTGCAATATATATATGAACATTAGCCTCTATAGGTACATAACGCATATGTCTGTTACACCTTCCTAGACGTTGTAATAAACTATCAACCGTGCTCATTTCTGTATACAATACATCAAAGTCAATATCTAGACTTGCTTCTACAATCTGCGTTGTTATCCATATACCAGTAGACGAATTATCCCTTGAAAATGACATTATATTTTCTTCTAATATTCTTCTATGTTGTTTTATAAAATTTGAATGTAAAAGATGTATTTCTGTTTTCTCTTCATTCATCCAGAAATCGTATATATCACATATTTTTTGGTACAACACCTGAGCACTGCTGATAGTATTACATATTACTAACACTTTTTTATCTCTGGCATCTTCAATAACTTTATCTACATTAATATCTCCATACTCTGCATCAAGCCAATGTCTTACATTTTCTGCCACTGTTGAAAAATCTTTATATTCATAATCTACTGCTTCTATAAGACCATATTCCTCCATTAAACTTCTTAACACTGGTGGAAATGTTGCCGTTATAATTGCAAAATGTCCTCCCATATCTGATACAATTTTCAGACCATATATAATTGCTGCTATAATTTCCGAATCATATGATTGTATTTCATCTATTATAACTTTAGAATATTTAAGTGTTGCTGCAAATATTTCTGTTCCCAATGCTTTGTATACAAACTTAAATATCTGATCAACAGTACACACAGTCAATGGAAAAGAAAGCAGCTTTGCCTTTTGATACATATTATAAGCACTTTCCTCTCCCTTTCTGCTTTCATCTATAAAATGCTGCATACTTCCTGAATGTAATAATGTAACATCACCATAATTATATGTTTTCTTTATTCTGTCATATATAGCATTAGATGAAACCATATATGGCAATGTATAAAAACATTTTTCACCATCAGCCCACAATAAAGCTGCTTCTGTTTTTCCCATTCCTGTTGGTGCTACTACTACTAGATTCTTATTAATATTCTCTTTCATATATAGCTGCATAGAATTAAATTGCATATTATGTGACTTAAAGTAAGAATAAATATTGTTAACTAATATTTTGTTATCAATATCCGAAACCTGTTCTGCTTTATCATAGCCTGAACTAACAGTATAATCGAACTTGTTTAACAGACCTTTGACTAGCGCATATTTTTCCCATACATTATTATCAAGCCTCTTATTAACTGATGTTTCATTATTTCTAAATAAAATTTTATTAACATTGGCTGCTCTTATCTTTTTTTCTTCTCTTTTATAAAAATCAGCCAGATTATCAATATAGTATTTCTTACAGAATTCCTTTATTTGAGCACTTTCCCACTTATCTTCCCTGTCATGATGATGGTAAACAGCAGTTATAAATATCTTAAAATCTTCTACTGTACAATCTGGAACCATATTGCTTAATTCATCCTGAGATATACTTACTGCACTTAAATATCCATGAGGAATTTCATAATCGAAGGTTTCATCTAAATGTAAATCTCTATTACCTATTTTAGTCTGAAATACTATGTTAGCTTTACCAATATCATGTATTCGACATGCTTCAACAACAAGCTTTTTCTCTTTATCCGTAAAATATCCACCATATATTTTAAAAAAATTCTCTGCACATATTACTATATCTTCAAGATGCTGTTTTAACGTAACCTGTCCTTTTTCCGTTATATTTATAAACTCATCAATGGAATTATCAATAGCTGTTTTTTCACTTTGTGTGAGATTATCTTCTACTATTTCTATTGCAGATTTAATCTTTTTAACAATTTCACTTTTCTCATCATCAGATAAACTTTTTGTTGCTGACTTTGCATAATACTCCATATGTTCTCCTTCTACTCTGTCAAACTCTTATGTAATTATTGATAAATAAATCTAATTCCAATATGTATCTATTAATTTTAATTACGCAAATACTACTACATCTTCTGATTGTGAATCATCTACTAAAATATTTTCTATCTCTATTCCACTAGGATAATAAAAAACTTTAACCCGTCCGCCTTCTTTCTCTGACTTCCATCTACGCAGCCCCTGTTTAGTTATCTCATACTCCTTATTAAGGGTATAAACAGTAGAATTACTGTTTTCATAACCTCTTTCCATAATATATGATACTGGAATATATATATTATGCTTTGTATCTGCTTCGTCCTCTTCTCTTATATTTACTATATCAACACTTTTTATATCTATTAAATCCTCATATCTTCCAAGCGACAGATACATAGGTGGATTTTTAAGTGCCTCATATATAATCTGCATATCCTCATCTTCTTCTGGTAAAATATGAATAATTATCTCATTTTCACAGACTAATTCTACATTAGCCACTCCTTTGAATACTCCATATTTTTCACCATCTTCAATGCATATATTATGTCGTCCTTCTTCATATTTTGCCCCAGATGAAAAAGAATATCTTGTATACAGTTCAGAAATCATTCCCTGATTGGTTCCCTGTATACTCAATTTCATCCTATGATATCTCTTAAACCCACATGCTGCATGTATCATTCCTATGATTGTTGAATATGGTGGAAGTGGATACGTTTCTTTTATGATAAAGCTGCTTGGCTTTTTATAATTAGCAAGATTTTGAAAACAGTGTAGTCTAATTGCTTTCATCATAATATTCGCTCACTTTCTCTTTCAACTGGCTAAATGCTTTTGCTACTGTCACTGCGTGTAACTTTTCCTTAAGCTCTGTATCATTGTCAAATATATCCGATACAACTCCAACAACCGTATTATCATTTATACTGTCATCCCCCTGCATTAAATCTACAAATGCACCTGTCCTTATACTATTATTCTTAATACGAACACAATTCTCAAAGAAAGGATTTTTCCTAGCATAATTACCGCCAATAACAAATAGTGGTGAAAGATTTTCTCTTCTTCCTTTAATATCTCTATATAAATACTGTACGGCATCTAATAGTGCATTTACTCTTTCTGTCTTTTGTTCTGGTGATATACTTATATCTACATCCTCTCCTACTCTGTCTAGATCAATCGATAATGTATATGTGTAATACGCCCTGTGTATCTCACTCTGTGCAATAGCATTACCAAGATTTTGTCGTTTTGCAAGTCCCATATTGGTGAGGAACTCTAATTCACCCTGATAAGGCTCAAGAGATATCGCATTACTCAGTCTTGCCACAGCGCTTCTTGTTGTTGCTCCACCCTTAAGATTATCATCTTTAGATGTCGTCTTCATATAACCAAATAAATCTATCTCTGGATACTCTTTTATTGTAGCGGACGGTGCAAACTGAACTCTTTCCATCCACAGGTGTATCATCCCAATTAAGCTGCTGAACTAAATTATACCTTATAGCCTGCCTTGATATATATGAGTACTGTTGATAATCTCCCCTTGTCATCTTTTTCAAAGTTGTTATATTTCCTACGCCCTCACCATAATTGGCACTCTCTGCCAAGAATACCATTGTTAATGTTAATCCATCCTTTTTCATCTATATGCCCTCCTTAATCATTCTTATTATCTTGTTTTTTAGAATTTGAATTGCATCCTTTTAATCCGAGTAAAAATGCATATCCGTACTCTTCAAATAATGCTGGATTATTAAACATATTTACAAACGCACTAGGAAGCTTACCTGCCTGCTCCTCATTCGCAGGTATCTTGCAGGAACTATATAATCTCATCACTATTTCAAGATACTTTCCTGTATTCTTTGTCGAAAGTGCATTCATAAGCTGATACAACGTACCTCTGATACATTCATCATCTTTAGCTCCCTTTGATGCTAATAATGCTGTACGAAGTGAATAACCACTATTCATGACTGCTAATCTGTTCATAGCTATCTTACCTCCATTCTCTTTGCCACTTTTAACTATATTGCTCCACAAAAGTACATTATAAATCCAGTAAGCAGAGGCATTATAAGCTGGTGACTCTATTGATGCCCTTAACACTCTGTTAAGAAGCAGCTCCTGACCTTTAAAGTTCAGTATATTAAGAACAACCTGCTCATGAATATTAATATACTCTCCTTCTATCATAATATATGGATACATCTGCATATATTGTAAAGCATTCTGGACCTTTTTCTCTTTAATAATTTTCAATGCATCATTACTTACAACTGCAAAAACATACTTATCATCCTGCTTCGTACCTCTGATTATTACCTGGACACTGGATAATTCTTTAAGTTTATATTCCATCAGCCTGTTCAACATTCTTGCAAACCACTGTGAATAACTTTCTTTTTCACGCTTTACAGCATTATCCGGATATATATCATTTTCTTTTATATAAGCATAATCATTCTTTTTATTAGCCTCTATCATCCCTCTAATAGAAATATTTGTATTAAGAAATGCAAATCGGCTTCCTAAAAGATTAAATCCCAACGGACATAAAGCATAAATAAATGCACACTCAGGACACAAAAAAGCATCCACTTTACAATTCCAAAAAGCTGATTTTTTTCTTGAAAGATCATCCGCCATATCCTTCATAAATGCTATTGAAACCTTGTCCCTACTACCCAGCAATTTTCCACAGTCAATGCATATATCTTTATCCTTACTATGCAATTTCTTAACATATTCTTTGAATGGTTCTACAAAATCCTGTTCAAATAATATTCGCATATTTTTCTTTGCATTAGCTCTTAATAAAAAACATTTTCCATCCCAAAAACGGTTAATATAATTATATATAACACTTTTCATAACAAATGTTTCTTCACATAAAGGCTGCTTTAAAAATATATTTAATTCTTCTAAACGCCTTTTAAGTTCACACGCATCTAACTTGAAGCTCAGCTTTTCTTTCTGCAGATTCTCATATATATATGCATTCTCTATATCATTCTTTATATTATCAAAGCCTGACTTGTAACTATTGGATAAAAGCTTATCACTGATAAACTTAAGCATATCTTTATTAGCAGAATTTTCCTGCCATACATCATTATCTATTTTGTCTATAATAACATTAATATTATCTAAAACTCTTGCATACACCGTACTATCTCTGTAATATTTAACACAGGCTTTAAAAAATATATCTGTCCAATCAGCATTTTCTATAAAATCTTCATCCAGCCATAATCCACTTTCATATGGTTCAAAACCATATTCAGTACTTCCCTGCTCTTTTATGCCATATTCCCTGCCTTCAAGAATATCTATATTATATTCCTTAAGCATATAATATAACCCGACAATACCAGCATTTTTAAGAAAATCCCCCGGTATTATAAGATGCTTACTCATTTCTTACCTCCTCTCAATTTAATCAAATTATTTGTATACACTTTCAACTCCAATGCATACTTATATACCATACATATTGTTACGTTACATCAGCACTTCCCACTTACCATGCCCTACACTACGCCTACTGCCAAGTCCTGACTGATAAAGTATATTAAGCAGCTCTTGATTTCCTGTTATTTTATAAATGCCTATATTGGCATCTATCTTTCTTCCAAAGCAATTAACTACAACTTTCTTGCCCTTCACTGGCAACAGTGAAAAATCTTCCATGGATATATCCAGATTAACCTTCTGCAAGAATATTGAAACATTATCTCTTACCTTATCAGCAAATTCAGCACTGTCATATGTATAATATTCATCTTTATTAGTATCTGCATTATGTTGTCTTACAATAAGTGGACTTTGCATTTTAATAACAAGTTCATTATCAATAATCTCTTTTCTATTTTGTGATTTTATTGAAATAAGTTTCATTGCATTGTTATTAAGCGGATATTTCTTCATTCTCATTAATTGAAATGAATTAAACCACTCTATGGTCTGTCCCATATCTGCATCAGTGAAAAATATTTTAAATCTCGTTTCTTTAAGTTTTATCACATCTTTGTCAAAAACAGCTCCTGGCAGATATACACTATATGTAAATGTTTTTATTATTGACTTACTTTTATCATATAATCTTTCAAACATTTCCTGTGAATAATTATTACTTGCTGCCTTTAAAAAGCTCACAATTGTTCTTTCATATTCTACTGGCAGTTCTGGCTTTTCTAGCTGAAATTCTAATACTAACTGAATCATTAATTTCACCTCCTTTATTATCTTCTTATGCTATAGATATATCACTTATTATTATATATGTTAATATAAAAGTTATCTATTAGGTGCTAATTTATTTCAATGTCTTTATATATTGATTTTTTTAATTTTTTACTGTAGAATTCTAAGTTATAAACATTTACCATACTGGAATGTAAATAATAGATAACTATTATATATTTTATTTTAATATCAACATATTGGAATTACTATTTGATAATATTCTACCACCATCTAAAAAAGGAATTGCCGCAAATTTACAACAATTCCTTTTTTCTTTTTATTATATTTTAAATTTTATCTAAAACACATTATATATCTTTTTAGTATACACAAAATACACTTCCACTGTTAAATCTATTTATAAGAATCTTTATTTTTATCAAGAAGAGCTATCATTTTTTCCTTTACATCTTCTGGTTCTAACTCTTCCACGTTGCCAAGTCCTATAAGCCATCCTAATAATACATTTGATTTGACCGCACAGAATGTCACAAGTAATTTCTTTTCATCAGTTTTTCATTATGTTCATCTTATACATTAATGCCCCTATATTCTACTTAATATCCATAATAAATTTCTCAAGTTTATCATGATTATTCTTTGCCATTTCGCTATTACGGTCTGCTAATGCAACCTCATTTTTTATATTTTTAAGTGTCTTTGACAACTGCGCCATGCATCTGTCATTATCTCCGCCGCCACTAAATGTAAATACTGCATCTATTTTATCAGCTATTCCATATTTTTTTATAAATGTATATACTGGTGCGGCTGGCATTCCTGCCCATATAGGTGTGCCTAATATAATTTCATCATAGTAATCTATATTATCTGGAACACCTTTTATCTGTGGTTTTCTGCCAAATGTTGACTGCATTCCACCAACAATCATCTGCCTTACTGTATTTTGAGGCAATGGCTTAAGTAGCTCTATGTGCTTGCGCAATTGCACAAGCCTCTTCTTTCGTGTTAGTTTGAAGTCCTGTTAAAGTTCCATCTGAAAATACAGTACCTATTTTATATCCTGTTAATGGGTCAATACCTTCATAGATAGAGTAAGCTTTTCCTGTATAAGAATTTATACCTTCACTAATTTTAGTCCATTTTCCAGTTGCAACTAATCTTTCTTCATCTGTTAATGTTGTAGCTGTTGGTGCCTGAGGAGTTACTACTGGCTCTGGTGCTGGACTTGGTTCTGCCGGAGCGGCTGGCTGCTCTACTGGTGCTGCATCTTCCCAGCCTGAATTAATATTTTCTTCTGGCTGTTCTGCCGGTGTTGTATCTGTCCAGGTTGCATTTATATCTTCTGCTGGCTGTTCTTCAAGAACTGTATTATTAACTTCTTCTACACTATCACCATTTCCCTGATTTTCATCTATTACTGCTTCAGCTACTAAAACTTCTTCATTAGAAGCCTCTGTATTTTCTACGGAAGCTTCTGTTACTTCCTGCTTGTCCGTTGCATTTTCTGTGCTTGTTGAATTAACCTGTTTTACTGCAACTGTTGTTGTCTGAGCTTCTGTTGCTGTAGAAGCCTGGTTCTTGCCACCACAAGCTGTCGCTGTTACCAATGCCGCCATTATTGCAGCTGTGATTATTATTTTTGTCTTTTTCATTTTTATAATCCGCCTTTCTACGAAAGGCACCAATGCGCCATGAAACATCTTGGCTGACTTTTGCTTTTCTAATTTATATTTCTTCTGATATTATTTACCTATAATCTAAAGCAATCTCTTTTCTCATATCATTATCCAGTAGAACAACTATCTCCCTTCCTTTATGTTTTGTAACGTGTAATTCCATGTATCTGATACCTCCAATACACTTCTTATATGTCTAATATGTAAAATATCCTTTATTTACTATATATTTTACCACTGTAAGAACATATGTTCAATAGTTATACTACTGTTTAATAATCTTTTAATATTCAATTTTTAAGGTACACTTACTTTACAGTAACACACACCAACAAACCCTTATATTTACTAAGGTTTATTAGGGTATATCTATTATCTCACATTCTATACATTAACTACTAAAGATAACATTTTTAATCATCCTTTATTCTCTATAATTCCCATAAGTTTTTAGTTATAGGCATGCGTATAATAAACACATTCCTAAAATGTATCTTTTTATCGATATAATCGGCGATATCCTTCAGGGAATACTTTGCCATCGACTGTTCCATCGCCATCTGCACTTCCGCTAGTGGCTTTTACATTGCCTCTCTGATATTCCCTCTTACAAAACAATTAGAATTTGGAACG
>ERZ779919.955-NODE-955-length-11621-cov-5.72436_pt1 | contig 11621 bp, 6 predicted proteins | sample MGYA00511349_ERZ779919 | MGnify/ENA primary metagenome ERZ779919 (study PRJEB29588, sample SAMEA2147384) | human gut metagenome | biome: human gut; feature: human-associated habitat; material: faeces | place: Denmark | collected 2008/2010 ...
CTGCCATTATGGCGGTGCTCGAAGATAATAACTTGAAGCATGGTCCATTGGAAGCCCTGATTACCAAGGATGAAGAAACGGGAATGTATGGTGCATTCGGCTTGAAACCCGGGACTATGCAAGGGGAAATTCTGCTGAACCTTGACTCTGAGGACGAAGGCGAACTCTATATTGGTTGTGCCGGTGGTCTTGATATTACTGCCACTTTGGAATATAAGGAGGAGACGCCTATGGCCGATTTCGTAGCTCGTAAGATTACGTTGAAAGGTTTGCGTGGTGGTCACTCTGGTTTGGAAATCAATGAAGGGCGCGGTAATGCCAATAAATTGCTGGCACGTATCGTACATGATTTGCTGATTGAGTTTGACTCCCAGCTGGCAAGTTTTGAAGGTGGTAATATGCGTAATGCTATCCCTCGCGAAGCACATGCAGTATTGGTGTTCAATCTTGAGGATATGGACGGTTTGGAAGATTATATGAAGGAATACGAGGCACAACTGAATGACGAATATGCTCCGATTGAAAGTGGTATTACCCTGAGTATAGAAGAGGTAACTCTACCCACTGCCGTTGTTCCTTCAGAAATCCAGGATAATATGATTAACGTGTTGATGGCTTGCCAGAATGGTGTGATGCGTATGATTCCTACTGTTCCCGATACTGTAGAAACTTCCTCCAATTTGGCTATCGTAATCATTGCAGACGGTAAGGCCGAAGTTCGTATTTTGGCGCGTAGTTCTTGCGATACGATGAAGGATTTCCTGGCAGACAGCCTGACAGCTTGTTTCGCTATGGCAGGTATGAAGGTGGAATTGAGTGGTGGCTATTCTGGATGGCAGCCTAATGTGGATTCTCCTATACTGCATGCCATGAAGCTGTCCTATAAGCAGCAGTTTGGTGTGGAACCTGCCGTGAAGGTTATTCACGCAGGTCTGGAATGCGGTATTATTGGTGCCAATTGTCCAGGACTCGATATGATTTCTTTCGGTCCCACTTTGCGTTCTCCGCATTCACCGGACGAGCGTGCGTTAATTCCTACTGTTTCCAAGTTCTATGATTTCTTGGTGGCTACATTGGAGCAGACTCCTGAAAAGTAGAGAATACTTTATGTAATGAATAGGGGTAGGGTGCTTTATTAAGTATCCTGCCTTTTTGTCTGTGACAGTTTGTCCTCTTTCTGCCAGAATGTCCCAGACTTATTACAATGGTATGTCAATATCCTTGCACTTTCTCCCTAAAAATTGACCTAAGTCAAGAAATGTGTTATAAAACATGTTTTCTATCCGTTTTTTGCTTGTTATCTTGAACAAAGGCTCTATTTTTGTGTTGTAAAACATGAAAACAATAGAAAACTAGTAGATTTTTTAAGGATAACAAGATTGATTTTAGGAGGATAACAAAATGAAAATGTTAAAGAGTTTTTTTAAGCATGTCGGCGAAGCCGATAAGAACATTTGGGGTTACGTAATGCTTTAAGCATTCCCCCCCCTTTCGTGAAGTATTGAATTTTAGTTTTCAGGTATTAGTTTAATTTTTTAAGATTATGAAAAAGAAGATTGCAAATTCATTTAAGCACATTTTTACCGCAGCTGGTAAGAATTGGATGGAGGCAATGAGATATTATAGCCTCCAAATGTGAGTACACTAACATTTAAGTATAGCACAAGGGATATGTTTGCAAACATATCCCTTGTTTTTTTGTAGGAGTAGAATAAGATTTTTTATGTCCAAAAGTACATTTGTTTGAACTTTATTCACTTCCTTTGTTATTAATACAAAGACTAACAAACGAATAATTATGAGAGTAATTCAAAGAATTTGTAGCATATTGTTGCTGCTGGTTACATTTGGGGCTTCGGCATTGTATGCGCAGACGTACGATAAGTTGTGGAAGCAGGTGGAGCAGGCTCAAAAGAAAAGCCTGCCTCAAACAGTGATAAAACTGGCTGATGAAATCTATCGGAAAGGTCGGCAAGAGCAGAATGCTCCGCAAATGTTGAAAGCCTACATTTGTAGGGAGACTTATCAAGAGGGGCTGACTCCGGACAGCCTTTACTCCAGTCTGAAATATATGGAATCTTGGGCACAATCGGAGAGGAATCTGGTGAACAAGGCTATTCTACATTCTTTGTTGGCATATGAATATGCTGACTTGATGCGGAAGAATCGCCGTGTCTTGCTGTCACGTACTTTACTGACTGTTGACGAGGTTCCAGAAGATATCCGTGAGTGGAGTATCAGCCAGTTTGTGGATAAAATAGATAGGTGTAACCGTGCATCCTTGCAGGATTCCATCCGCTTGCTCAATACATCTGCAGAACAATATGTGCCTTTTGTGGTGTTGGAAGACGGTAGCTGGTTCTATGGGCACGATATGTACCATCTATTGGTAAGCCGTGCTGTTGATGCTTATCGGCAGCTGGATGGTTTCAGCGTGGATTCTTTGGTACAGATCCGTATCGAAAGGATTTATCTGGATATGATGAATGCTTATCGCCATCGTGCCGGTTCGGAAGATGCTATGTTGCTCTGTTCTCTTGATTATTGGAACTGGAAGTTGACCGGTGGTATCAGCCAGCAGCCTTATCCTACTTTCCGAATGCGTCAGGAAAAGGCTAATCGGGAATATCTTGAGGTTTTGAATAAATTGATAAAGGAATACGGTTCACGAGAGGTTTGTGCCGAGGTTTACATTCATAAAGCCAACCACCTGCGCCGTTTGGAACCGAAACGCGCTGATGAGGCTCTAAAAGTCTGTGAAGAAGGCTTGAAGCGCTATCCTGCGTATAAGCGTATCAATGAGTTGAAAAATATCCGTGAACAGATTTTACAGCCTGAACTCATTCTGACTATGAATGAAAGCGGTTATCCCGGCGATTCGGTGAATATGAGGCTGCATTATCGTAATGTCGAGGGCTTCACTCTCAACTTATATACCACTACTTTAAGTGAAGTACCTTGGATGGACCATGGTATAAATAAAGATACTTATAGAAAGTATGCCCGGAAGTTTTCTTCCACGCATTTTGGCTTAAAGCCGTTGCCAGGCAAGGATAAATTGCCTGAAGATGTCCCTTATCTTGCCTCGGACACTGTATTTAAGTTCATGATTCCTCGGGAAACGGGAGTCTATATTCTTCAAATAGTACCTGATACTGAAACGGCCCGTACAGATGATAAATTTCTGGTATCTACCCGCTTCAAGGTGCTGACATTGGATTTGGGTGACAACCGTATGGAAGTGGCTACATTGGATGCCCGTAGTGGACAGCCGATTGCTGGTGCCAAGGTGAGTTTCTACTCTTCTTATGATGAGAAGAATAGAAAAGCGATGGCAGAGGTACTGACTGATGCCGGGGGGAAAGCTGTATTACCCTGGCAGAGTGAAATCCGAAGTTATGTGGCGCGTAAAGGCAGAGACACAGCCATGATGCCGCAGAACGTTTATATGAATCATCCTTATTACGGTATTAAGGATACAGATTGGAGGCAGATGGCATTGCTGACAGACCGTTCGCTTTATCGTCCCGGGCAGACCGTTCATGTAAAAGGGATAGCTTACAAGCAGAATAGTGATAGTGCCCAGGTACTACAAGGAGTTGATTATGAGCTTGTCTTGTTGGATGCCAACCGCAAGGAACTTGCCACCAGGAAGGGGCGGACCAATGATTTCGGCTCTTTTGCTACGGAGTTTGTACTTCCGGCAGCTTGCCTGAATGGCATGTTCAGCATACGAACCAAAGAGCCTCAATCTACCGTCACTTTTAGGGTAGAGGAGTACAAGCGACCTACGTTCGAGATTGCCTTCACTCCGGTTTCGGAAGCTTATCGGCTGGGTGACAAGGTTGTGTTGAAAGGAAATGTCAAGGCCTTCAATGGCATGATGGTGCAGGATGTGCCATTGGCATATACGGTGACTCGCCGGAATCCGAGACCTGGTTATTGGAGCAATGCTGATAAACCATTATTGTCTGACACCATACAATTGGATACCAACGGGGATTTTTCCATACCCTTGACTTTGGAAGCTCCGGCTGTAGATACAGACGGGTATGGGAGTGTGTATACTTATCATGTGGAGGCGGTGGTGACGGATGAGGCCGGTGAAACGCAATCCGCTTCGTATAACTTGTTGGCAGGTCCTAAGGCTTATTCCTTTGATATTCGCTTGCCTCAATATGTTTGTAAGGAAGATAGTATGCTTTTCACTTTTGGAGTGAATAATGTAATGAATATTCCTCAGCACATTGAAGGTTCCTATTGCCTTTATCCATTTGCAGAACAAAATGGGGCAAGGAATATTGCAGGTTCTGAACCCTTGGATGATGTTGTATTGGAGGGTACCTTCACAGCCAATCGGCTCCAGGATTTTTCGGCTTGGAACAAGCTTCCTTCAGGTAACTATCGCTTGAAACTTTCTGTACGTGATAGTTTGGGACGTGAAGAGAATAACGGGGCATATGGCAGTGACAGTTTCATGCTCTTTTCAAAGAGTGACAAGCGTCCGGCTGCGTTTACAGATTTCTTTTATTATAAAGAAAATGAGGAATTTGATGTACAGTACCCTGCCGCTTTTCTTTTGGGGACTTCTTATCGGGATGCATATGTGCTGATGGATGTCTTTTGTGACAGAAAACGCATTGAAAGCCGTGTGTTGCAGTTGAATGATACTATTATTCGTATGGAATTCCCTTATAAGGAAGCATATGGCAAGGGAATCACCATTCTTTTCAGTTTTGTGAAAGCTGGCGAGATGTACAGTCATCAGGTTGAACTGAAGAAGCGGGAGCCGGAACGTGCTCTCGACATGAAATGGGAAGTGTTCCGTGACCGTTTGCGTCCCGGACAGGAAGAAGAGTGGAAGCTCGTCATAAAGACGCCTCAAGGTATGCCTGCTGCGGCTGAGATGTTGGCTACGATGTACGACGCTTCACTGGATAAGATTTATAAGAGTAACCAGATACTACGGGTTTTCTATCCGGATAATCTGTATGGGGCATTCCGTGGTGCGAGCCGTTATAATAGCAATTACTTCTCCGTTTATTTCCCGTTGAAGGCTTGGAAGGTTCCGGTATGGTCGTTTGACTACTTCTGTTCTCCTTATATGGATGGAAGGATGCGGATAGTGATGGTAGAAGACAATGCGCTTTTGGAAGAAGTAAGTGTTGTGGGGTATGGGACTACCCGGAATAGCTCTTTGACCGGTAATCTTAGAATACGTGGTGCCAACCAGCCGATGTTTGCTGCCAAAGAAGACTCCGGGAATGCTGTTGAAGTGAAATATGTTCCTGCACAAGTAGCGGAAGACGCGGTGGAAGATGTTGTTTTTGAATCGGAAACGATACCGGTTGGCGAGGCCTTGCAACCTATTGAGGGGCTTCGCACCAACTTTGCCGAAACAGCCTTTTTTTATCCTCAACTTCGTACAAACGAACAAGGGGAGCTTGCGTTTTCTTTTACGATGCCGCAGAGCTTGACTCGTTGGAATTTCCGTGGTTACTCACATACTAAGGATATGCTGACTGGGATGTTGGATGCTTCCGTTGTAACTGCCAAGGAGTTTATGCTGACTCCGAATATGCCTCGGTTTGTCCGCGTTGGAGATAAAACACAGATAGCCGGAACAATAGCCAATCTGACGGGTAAAGCGGTGAAAGGAACAGCAGTATTCACACTGTTCGACCCTATGACGGAGAAAGTTATTGCTACTCAACGTCAGAAATTCTTGGTAGAAGCAGGAAGAAATACTGCTGTCAACTTCCATTTCGAAGTGTCCGACCGCTATGATTTGCTTGGTATTCGTATGGTTGCCGATGGAGGTACGTTTAGCGATGGCGAGCAGCATCTGTTGCCCGTATTAAGTAATAAGGAGTATATTACGGAAACGCTTGCTATGCCTATCCGTGGCGAGGAGACCCGTACGTTCTCATTAGACAGCCTTTTCAACCGTAATAGCCGTACAGCGACAGACCGTCGTCTGACTGTAGAATTTACCGGGAATCCGGCTTGGTATGCTGTACAAGCGTTGCCGGCATTGAGCCTGCCTGCCAATGATAATGCCATTTCTTGGGCTACAGCTTGGTATGCCAATAGTCTGGCAGGCTTCATTGCCAACAGCCAGCCCCGCATTAAGACTGTATTTGACAGTTGGAAGGCTGCCGGTGGCACGAAAGAAACCTTCCTCAGCCAGTTGGAGAAGAATCAGGATGTGAAGAATATCCTGCTCAGCGAGTCTCCGTGGGTACTGGAAGCTACTACTGAAGCCGAACAGCAGGCACGTATTGCCACGCTGTTTGATATCAACCAACTGAATAACCGCAATCTTTCCGCTTTTACCAAATTGAAAGAATTGCAGGGTGAAGACGGTGGATGGAGCTGGTATAAGGGAATGTCCGGTAGCCGCTATATAACTGGCTATATTACAGAATTACTTGTTCGTCTTCCTCTGCTGACGAAAAATGAACTGTCTGAAGAAGTTGCCGCCATGCGGCAGAAAGCTTTCGGCTATTTGAATCGGCAGGCTTTGGAAGAGTATCGCAATATCCGTAAAGCCGAAAAAAATGGCGCCAGAATTACTGCCAACTCCGAATCGGCAATGACATATCTGTATCTGATAGCCCTTAGCGGCGAACAAGTGCCGGCAGACAATCAAGCGGCTTACCGCTATTTCCTATCAAAAGTAGGTGCCAATCTTAAAGATGGAACCATGAGCAGCAAGGCGCAGTCTGCCATCATCCTGAAAGCAGTAGGGCGTACAGCCGAGGCGAATGAATTCATCGCTTCCCTCAAGGAACATCTGGTACAGACGGATGAACTGGGTGCATACTTTGCTTTCCAAGCAAATCCGTATAACTGGGGTATGCTGCCCATCCCTGCCCATGTGGAAGTAATGGAAGCCCTGCGTATGGCAGGTGGCAACGATGCTTTGGTGGAGGAAATGAAACTCTGGCTGCTGAAACAGAAGCAGACTACCAGTTGGAATTCTCCGGTTGCAACGGCTGATGCTGTTTATGCATTGCTTTGTCAAGGTACTAATCTGCTGGAAAGTCGGGGAGACGTACGTATCACGTTAGGTAACAAAGTTTTGGAAACATTGTCGCCTACAAAGACCATAATCCCGGGTTTGGGTTATGTCAAGGAAACCTTCGCTCAAGGAAGTCCGGAGCTGAAAGCTAAAACCGTCACCGTAGAGAAACGGGATGCAGGCATTGCCTGGGGAGCTGTTTATGCCCAGTATCTGTCACCCATATCTGATGTAAAGCAGCAGGGGGGTGAATTGAATGTAGAGAAGAAACTTTATGTAGAGCGTATATCGGCCGGTGGTAGCAAGTCCTTGCAACCGGTTACGGAAGGGACCGTATTATCCGTCGGTGATAAAATAGTGGCCCGTTTGACTATCCGCTTGGACCGTACTATGGATTTTGTTCAGTTGAAAGACCAGCGGGGTGCCTGCTTTGAACCTATAGGCTCGCTTTCCGGTTATCGTTGGAGTAATGGCCTCGGTTATTATGCAGAAGTGGAAGATGCCGCAACCAATTTCTTCTTCGACCATTTGGGCAAAGGCGTTTATGTCTTAGAGCACAGTTATCGCATAGCCCGTGGCGGAACATACGAAACGGGGCTGGCCACGATACAGTGTGCGTATGCTCCGGAGTATGCTTCGCATTCGGCGGGAGGGATAATTGTAATAAAGTAACAATAGAGTATGGAGCGGAGCGCAATTTGTACAAATTGCGCTCCGCTATTTTAGGTACTCTCGCTAAAAACACCTATTTTTGTCCGACTAATATTGAATGAGAGTGGCAGAATTAGGAAATCTTGATATTAAGAAAAATAGATGAAGCGGATATTGATAACTTTATATGTGCTTGCAAGTGTGGTATTGACTGCTGTAGCGCAAGCTCGTTTTACCTCGAATACAGAGATGTACAGTTTCGGCCAGATAGAATGGAAGCATCCCGTGACTGTGCAATATACCATCACCAATACGGGTGACCAGCCTTTAGTGCTTACAGAAGTAGAGCCGGATTGCGCCTGCTCCGTGGCCCAGTGGACAAAAACGCCTATTGCTCCGGGGGCAAAAGGAACGGTGAATGTGACTTTTGATGCCAAGGCATTGGGACATTTCCAGAAATCCGTGGCTATTTACAGCAATGCGCAACCCAATCTGGTCTATTTGAAGTTCAATGGTGAAGTAGTACAGGAAATCAAGGACTTTACCAAGACGCATCCCTATCTTATCGGTCAGATACGTATTGACAAGAACAGCCTCGACTTCCCCGATATTCAGCATGGTGAGCAGCCGGTGATTCATATCGGCGTGGTCAATCTTTCCGACCGTCCTTATGAACCGGTACTGATGCATCTGCCCCCTTATTTGCAGACAAAAGTAGAACCTAACGTGCTGCAAAAGGGAGAAAAAGGAGTGATTACACTTACATTGAATTCGGAAAGACTGACTGACCTCGGACTGACTCAAGCGTCGGTCTATCTTTCTCGCTTCTCCGGTGACAAGGTGGGCGATGAAAACGAAATTCCCGTTTCTGCCATTCTTTTACCGGATTTCTCCGGAATGACGGAAGTGGAGAAGGCAAATGCTCCTGTCATCAGCCTTTCTACCAAAGAAGTTGATATGAGTGCGATATTGGCAAAGAAGTCAAAAGCACGTCAGGATATTACCATTACCAATACCGGGCGTTCTCCTTTACAGATAAACAAACTCCAGGTATTCCACCCGGCAGTGGGAGTTAACCTCAAGAAGAGTGTATTGCAACCCGGTGAAAGCACTCGCCTGCGGGTAACGGTAGTGAAGAAGAATATAGGCAAGAAGCGCCGTCATCTGCGTCTGCTGATGATTACCAATGACCCGATGCAGCCGAAAGTTGAAATCAACATTAAAGCAAAACAATAAGAAGTCGTAAAGTCCTTCATAACTCATAACTTATAACTCACAAATAGCCATGGAACATCCCGAAAATAATGAAGCATATAAAGGCTTGGTTGTCAATGCAGGCATTGAGCAACCTTCATCGGTCAATCCTTACTTGAAGAACCGTCCCAGGCGGAAGAAACGCGAGCTTTCCGTATCAGACTATGTGGAGGGTATAGTGAAAGGTGATGTTACGGTACTCAGCCAGGCTGTAACACTGGTGGAAAGTGTGAAACCGGAGCACCAGGCTGTGGCGCAGGAGGTGATAGAGAAGTGTTTGCCCTATTCGGGCAACTCCGTCCGTGTGGGTATCAGTGGTGTGCCCGGTGCCGGTAAAAGTACCTCTATTGATGTATTTGGCTTGCATGTACTGGAGGAACACGGCGGCAAGTTGGCCGTTCTTGCCATTGACCCGAGCAGTGAACGCAGCAAAGGCAGTATTCTCGGTGATAAGACGCGTATGGAGAAGCTCTCCGTTCATCCCAAGTCCTTTATACGTCCCAGTCCCTCTGCCGGTTCGCTGGGTGGCGTGGCACGCAAGACGCGTGAAACGATTGTGCTTTGTGAGGCTGCCGGTTTCGACAAGATATTTGTAGAGACGGTAGGGGTGGGGCAGAGTGAGACTGCCGTACATTCTATGGTAGACTTCTTCCTGCTGATACAGCTGGCGGGTACGGGCGATGAGTTGCAAGGCATCAAACGCGGCATCATGGAAATGGCCGATGGCATTGTTATTAATAAGGCTGATGGCGACAATCTGGAGCGGGCCAGACTGGCAGCAACGCAGTTCCGTAATGCGCTGCACCTCTTCCCGGCTCCGGAGAGCGGTTGGACACCCCAAGTGCTGACTTATTCCGGTTTCTATAATCTTGGTGTAAAAGAAGTGTGGGATATGGTCTACAAATACATTGACTTTGTGAAAGATAACGGCTAATTTTAATAACGCCGCAATGAGCAAAGCAAATACTGGATGTACGAGACCATTAACGAACAGCTGCGCGACAGCTTCTACCACAATCCGCAGATTGAAGCGATGCTGACTGGCAAGGAAAAACAAGTGCTACAGGGCAACTTGACTTCTTTTGTGGCTGCCAAGAACTTGCTGGACACCTATTTTGCAGAACTGAAGAAATAAGGGCATATCCCTTTCCCTATATCGATGACTAAGGAAAACAACATGGAAGTGGCGCGGCGGTTTACCCGCCGCCTTCATGAACTCCCTTCTGAGGAGCTGGAGCTCATTGCCGGTTTGTTTGTACGCCGTGAGGTGCACAAAGGAGAACTGTTGATTAGTGAAAAAGATATAGCCAGGGATATTGTTTTTGTAGAGAAAGGACTGCTTCGCCAGTTCTATTTCAAAGAAGGCCGGGACATTACAGAGAACTTTGCCTGCGACGGTGACGGCGCTATGTGTATCGTCAGCCTTTTCACCGGACGCCGTAATTGCCTTCAGCTGGAATCCCTGGAGGAAGGCGTCATCTGGAGCATTTCGTATGCAGGACTGGTCGAACTCTCTGAGCGTTATCTGCATATAGCCCGTCTGCTTCGCCATTTATTGGAGGGGTCTTTAATGCTTTCCCAATATAAAGCAGACTCTTGGCGTTTCGAAACCTCACGCGAGCGGTATGCGCGCTTCGTCAGGGATTATCCGGAGATAGCCCGGCGTGCCTCAGTCAACCACATAGCATCTTATCTGTTAATGACTCCCGAGTCTCTGAGCCGGGTACGTGCCGGAGTACTGTGACGGTGGAACGGCTGTTTTATACGGCTTTCCCTTCTTTCTCGAAATCCTTGCGTGACTTGCTTTGTGTCACGATGTACACTCCCAGGAATACCAAGGCTATGGCTATTCCCTTTTCCAAATTGAACACTCCCAATCCTAAGATGATGGCAACGGTTGAGGCCACGATGGGCTGCATGTAGTTGTACATGCTCACCACAGTGGGGCGCAACAGCCTCTGCGCACTCATTATGAAGATATAGGCAAGGAAGCTTCCTCCCACAACCACATATCCCGCTTGCAGCAGGGCGGCTGTAGATATTTCGCTCCACTGTATGGCAGCCACGTCGTGGTAAGAGAACGGGATGTAGCACATGGAGGCATAGACAAACATCCATTTGTTCAGGGTGATGGGAGAGTATTTTTGCGACAACCCCTTGAATACGGTCAGATAAATGGAGAAGCTGATTTGGGCGAGCAGGCAGAGAAGGTCTCCGATGAGGCTGCCATTGCCGGCACCGGTGGTCTGGCTGCTCATGATGAGTATGAATGCGCCCATAGCCCCTACAAAGATGCCCAGCACTTTCTTGTTGGTGACCGGTTCTTTCAGATAGATTGCAGCCACTATCATGGTGACGATAGGCAGCGTGGTTGTAACGATGGAGGCGTCTATGGGCGAAGTCATGGAGAGTCCGAAGATATAGACACCCTGATTGAATACCAGTGCGAAGAGTGCGGCGAAGAATATCTTCAGCATGTCCCGGTGGTCCACCTGTTCGCGTTTGCAGAATAAGGAGAGGAGCCAGAAGCAGGCGGCTGCGCCTACCATGCGGAATGTGGTTACTGACAACGCGGAAAACTCTACCAAGGCTGACTTACCTATAGGTGCCATCAAGCCCCATAAGATATTTGCGGTAAGGGCGAACAGATGCCCTTGAATGTTCTTGTTCATACTCTTTTGTTCTTTGCGGG
>ERZ779919.995-NODE-995-length-11233-cov-3.55681_pt1 | contig 11233 bp, 19 predicted proteins | sample MGYA00511349_ERZ779919 | MGnify/ENA primary metagenome ERZ779919 (study PRJEB29588, sample SAMEA2147384) | human gut metagenome | biome: human gut; feature: human-associated habitat; material: faeces | place: Denmark | collected 2008/2010 ...
CATCACTGCCACTGTGCGCCCCTGGCATTCCGGTTATCTGAGGACTCTTGACGGTTGATGTCCTGCTGCCCAGCTCCTCTCTCCATTCCGGATATTGCAGACAATATGAGTATGCCGTTCCGAATGCGTATTTGCTTATCCCATATTTCTTTTTGTTCAGTGGTCGCACGTTTGGCATCTTTATTCCTCCCTACTCGTTACAATCTCCCGTAAAGTCCTCAGTATCCAGGAATTTTATATATCCCGGAGATACCTGTCCCACGGTTCCGTCCATAAATTCCACAATTCCCAATGTGTACGCTATCTGGCCTCCTGGGTGTCCTCCGATCATCGGAGACGCATCTATAACCTGTTTGATTTCATCCCATTTATGAAACAGTGCCTTTCTCTGTACTTTTCTCGTCCTGCCCTTTGGATTCTTTTCAGAGCAAGTGACCAGGCACTTTCTGTATCTGTTTTTCTTTGATACCTGATGAAACTCCTCCAGTCTTTTCAGATTCTCCTCATGAACCTGTCCATGATATGATCCTGCCATGTTCTTTCCTCCTTATCCTGCTGGCATTGATACTCCGCAAATTCTTCCAGACCCTTTCCCCACTCCTCTACAGTGTGCTTTTCTCCGATGCTCGTGGAAAAATGTCTCTGCTGCTCTTTCATCAAATTCCTGACCATTTTTGCCCTGTTCTTCTCCAGGTAATTCTCCCATTCCCGTTTCATCTGTTCCATGAGCTTTTTCTGTCTGTAATGTCGGACAGGAGCCGTGATGATGTCATGAATCACTGCTCCTATATTGCACATTCCGTCTTTTATGCAATCGAATTCGACTGCGATCGCGAACATGGCCACTATAATAACGGCCAGCTCTATTGCAATCATATCCTCCATCATTTGTCCTCCTCGCATATGCGCCACCATTCGCACCACAGGCAGCAATGGTGGCATTTCTTCTTTCTAGCCTCAATCAGCCAGTGTCTCAGTCTTTTTATCATGTCTTTTCTCCTCGCAACGCTCGCATTGATTCTCTGATGCACCAAAACAGCCAATACAGTCCGGTTCCAGGAACATGAACCCGTCTTTTGTGTCCTTTTTCGGTTCTTCCTGTTTTTCTTCGTCCAGATAGTTCCTGCCGATCAGACTCATGAACTCTGCTCTGCTGTGCGTTCTCTCATAGGCTCTCTGTCCGTCTCTGTGCAGTATCCGCATATTCTTGTGATTGTTATGTACTGCCTCCGGCCCCATGATATGATGGTCCAGACACAAATACACCTTTAAGCCCTCCGCCTCAGAGTTCTGGCGGTTAGGGCCATCGTAGATGTGATGTTCATGGACTACCGGATATCTCCGATAGTCCCCTTTTAACTTCATGCAGAGATAGCAAGTGCCATCTTTACAGTGCAGGATGCTGGCTTTGTGCTTTTTCCGTTTTTTCTTTCTTTGTGGTTTTGGGTACATCATTCCTCTGGCACCTCCGGCGTGATATCTACACCTTTGAGACTTTTCAAAACCTTGATGTTCTTGTCATCTGTCCGGAAATGTGCTCTCAGCTTGCAGACATTGTTTTTCCACAGGATTCCTCTGAGCGGATTGAAAAGCGGCTCCGTGACTGTATATTCTCCCTTGTCCTCTTCTACCATTGCATTATTGATAATCGAAACAAACACGTTGTTGACCGGATAGATCTGGCCGGTCTGCTCATCCTGCAGGAGCCTTTGAACGGTTCCCTGTGTTCCTATCAGTAGCACGTCAGTGATGGTCAGAGTATCCGTTCCGAATCCCTCCTCGTTTATTGCCATCGGCATCTCAATCTCGATCTGGTTTCCCTCTTTCGTTGCCTTGAACCGTTCTCCCGGTCTTGGCAGCTCTCCGATCAGTGTGATGATGTCTCCCAGTGTTTTTTTTGGAATGAAATCCTTGTTGACACTTACCTCCCAGTATGATCCGGCCAGATACAGCCAATCATTTCCTTGTGCATCTTGCGTCCTGGCTACCACCAGGCCGGTCTTGTATGCCTTTTTCATCAAATTGTTTAATACGCTCGTTGATAAAAACATTGTTATGCCTCCTTTTTCTCCTCAATCGAAAATACGGCCATCAGTAGCGCTAGAATGATATATGTGAGTTTTCCATGTATTTCAAATCCCGGTACAAAATGCACTGCTGCCATCAGCTGTATTATTCCAGATGCTAATGCCATGATGATTGTTATCAGCATTGCAATTCCTATTCCCCGCCCCGTTTCCTGGCAAGGCCGCCAGAATTAAGACTCCCATCATTATCACTGCCAGAATGATTGACGCTATCAGGATCGTTGTCACTACCAGCACCATTGTCCTTGTATCTTGCACCTTTACATACTCCGGAAACAGCCATGCTGCTCCCCAGATGATTGCAATTTTGATTATCATGTTGATTATGTTTCTCATAGCTTCATGCCTCCTATGTTCTCAATCGTTAAAATATAATATTTCTTTCCTGGTTCTGCTCCCCATTCTTCCCGGCCATATCCGGCCGATAGTGAGCACTCTGTCCATATTGTCGGTACATCTTTCCCGTATCCGTTCCGGAATGCCACCAGTTGCACTCTGTTTTTCTGCAGTTCCGGCACCGGAGCGCGGATCAGTTCATCTCCCACCCAGATCATTCCGAATGCGTCCATGAGCCTTGTGTCATAATATGGCTTGATGTCTCTGTACTCCTCTTTCTTCTCTCCGGAGAGGATCATATCAAACCATTTTCGTTTTATTGGTAATATCAGCATCTCGTCCTCCTAGTTGAATGGAATGTTGTCCTCAATGCCGTCCGGAATGTTCATGAATCCATCTCCAGCATCTGCAGGTTGTGGAACCGGTGCATTTCCGTCTCTTTTGCTTTCTGCAAACTCCTGCTCCTCCAGGACTACCTCAGTGGTATAGATCTTTCTGCCCTCTCTGTTGGTGTAGCTCCCTGTCTGGATTCTTCCAGAAATTGCAACCTGCATTCCCTGGCGAAACCATTTCTCTGCAAACTCCGCCGCCTTACCGAACGCCACACACGGAACAAAATCCGCTGTCGGTTCATTATCTCTCTTGAATCTCCTGTTTACTGCCAGTGTGTACCTGGCAACTGCTGTGGAATTGTCTCCTGCTGAGTATCGCACCTCTGGATCTCGTGTGAGACGTCCCATCAAAATGACCTTATTCACTCTTTTTTCTCCTTTTCACTACCTGTGTGTTTCTGATCCGGATTGCTCTCTGTGTTCCTGGTTCTGCATCAGTCTCCAGAATGCCCTCATCAATCATGTCAATGATGTGTCTGTGCACTGTTGTTCCGGATATTCCTACAGCCTCTGCTATCTCTTTGTTACTTGGCGCGTATACGTGTTTTGTTATGTATGCGCCGATAAATCTATAGATTTCTTCCCGGATTGCTTTGTATTCCTTTGCACTTCTCATACTGCTGCCCTCCTACATCCAGACGCCCACCAGAGACGGCACATCTGCCGTCCCTCTTGGAATGAATGTCATGGCCGTGTGCTCTTTGATATCCATTTCTATTTCTTCCAGTGTCTCTTTGACCATGATTGTATCTGTCGCTCTGTCCAGTTCGTAGATTCTGGCCACGTATTTGTCCGGGAAATCGTCCGGATGACCGTATACCGCTACAAATGGGACTTTCAGACCAGAGAAATCTACCTCTCTGATACTCTCCACCCTTTTCTCCTGCACTTCTTTCTCCTTTCTGACAGGGTTCTGGCCACTACCACCGGCGGCTCCTCTGTCTCTATAACTGGTCTGCTGTATTTCTTTCCCATATCTTTAAACACTCTGGCCATGCTCTCCGCAACTCTTTGGAGTGCTTTGAACATTTCTGCGGCTGCACTTCTCAGATTGTTCGCTATTCTTTCAATATCCTCTGGTGTGAGGTTGTTGTATATCTTCATTGACTCTATTTCCTCTGGCGTGTACACTGCTACCGCTGTTTTTGGGGGATTGTGACCGTGGATCTTTTTATACTGTTTCTTTGCCTGTCGTTTGTTCATTTTGTTCTCGGAATCTTTTGCAGGCTCTCGCTCGTCCGTTTCTCACTTCCGATGGTCTGAGTATCCTGCATATTCCTTTCTTCCCTCCTCTCGGCCCTTTTCTGATTTCTTTATAGTTTTCACATTCTTCACAATGTCGTTTCTTCTCGTCTATATCCTGCCTTGTTAGCCTCGCATACTCATTCATGATTTTCTGCAATGTACAATTCTCACACTCTTTTTCACATCCGTTCTCGCATGGCATATCTACATAGTCAACTTCCTCAGTTCCTCCACTCGTTACCGGATTTGTAAACGTGCAATACTCTCTTGGCACATACATATCTCCGTAGACTCTTGTCATCTTTATCATCTTGCGTCCTCCATCGGCTTTCCGAACCGGTCAACTTTTTCGCTGAGCCATTTGCGTAGATTCCATGTATTTGCCAGATCTGTCACTAGCAACCGGTGGCTCTTGTATTCATCAGCCATATATTCCGCCATTCCCTGCTCTGACAGCCTGTCCATGTACTCTTTCCTGGTACCATATACCGCCTCTATGACTTCTGTTTCTTCTGTCTGCTCTCTCTCGGCCGTTTCCGGTTCAGATTCTGCTGTTTGATTTTCTGCGTCTGAGCTTTCATTTTCTCCGGTTTCATCATCCTCAACCTCCTCTTTTTCTAGTGTTTCCGTGGATTTTTGCGCGGGCGCAATTTCCTCTCTCTGGCTCTGCGCTCCTGTCTGTTCATCGGTCCTCTCTGCAGGTTCTTCACAATCTGCTTGGCCGCTTTCTTCTCCATCGGTGTCATCTTCCTCTTGTCCTGTTCCTGCTTCATCAGCTGCTCCATGATCTTCCATGCCTCCTTTCTCAATCTCCTGGACATCATCAGCGCCAGTTTCTCCAACTGCTCCACCGTCATCCTCTGGCTTAGGAGCTTTTGTTGCATTTTCTTCTCTTCCTGGCTCATCGGCCGTATCCTGTACTGTGCTTTCTTCATCGTCTGCTCCTCCAAAATGGTTCTGCCAGGTCTTAGGTCCTGCTGCCGTATCATCGAAAATCTCCCTTGTCAGCTGATAGAACTCCCACCAGGTCATATCCTTTGGCGTATCTCCGAATTTCTTAAATGTGACACGGTTTTCATACATCATCATGAAATACAGTCCTTTTTTGTACGAACGGTTTCCGGCCGGATTTACTATTTCAATGAATCTGTTGATTGTCTGCTCATCAAACTCCTCGCCATATACTGCATTGAGTATGAGTTCGTTGTCCTGATAGAATTTTTCGACCAGCTGACTGATATCATCAGCCACGCCTGCTGCCGGTTCGGTTTTGTTAAACCTTTTCAGCTCTCTGATATCCTCTCTGGACGTTTCCGGTTGAATCATCTGTCTGTCAGCGTCTGGCAGTTTCAGCATCTCCTCCAACTGGCTCCTGCCCAGTTCTGCATATTCCGGCCGGAGCTGTTCGGAATATCCGTCAATAGAATACTCCCGGTTGATGCTCATAAACCTGCTTGTGATAGACGGTCCCAGGCCATACTCGGCCTGAGCAAATTCCGCTATGCTTTTGTATCCGTCCTGTTCGTAGAGCTTCTGATCGTCAATCTGTCTCAGAGCGTATCCGATCCGGACAAAACTCTGTTTCACTCCCAGGAGTTCCTGTTTCAATTTCTGTTTCATCTGTACCCAGTCATCCAGGGTCATCTGCACATATTCCATCTTTACCTCCTTACGCTATGGCCGCCGTCTGGATTGTTTCCGTCAGCGTTCCTGTTTTCAGTTTCATCAGCCAGTTGTTCAGCCATGACTGCATATTCTTTTCATCTGGTTTTTTGTCCTTGTCCCCGTACCACTGCAATATCCTTGGATTTTTTGCGTCTATCTCAACCGTGATGTACGGAATGTCCGGCTCTGCTTTGAATCTCAGCATCAAAATATATGTCTCTCCTTTGTTATGTCTGTTCAGGTACATATTTCCTCCCACGCAATGATGGAGCAGGCGCCCCTCCATGACGATTTCCTCTGCCGATCTGGCCGGTCTGATGATATATTTATCATCTTCGTATAGATATTTATTTCTGAGTCCTCTGTAAACGTGCCGAATCTCTGGATAACGCTCTGCCACCTCTTTGAGGTGTTTGTCCATTTCTTCTTTGTTGGTTTCCATGACCATTTTGTTATGTTCCGCCTCTAAGTCCTGTGGCTGTTGATATACCGTGTTGTTGAGGTCGTATCCCAGGTTTATTCTCATGCTCAGATAGTCTGCATAGGTTGTGGCCGTGTGTCTGATTCTGGCTAAAGCACTGCTGCACTCTGTCCCATACTTACAGCCAGCGTATTTCTCTATACGGTTGAGTAATTTTTGCAATGTCATGTATCTGGTGGCCGTTTCCACCTGTGTTCCACTCAAATCCGTTTCTGCCAGATGCTCCACCTGTTCATCCGTCCAGTTCTGTCCCTGGCGTTTCTCCATCTGCATGACTCCCAGTAGGTGTGTGTCTCCTTTCTTTCTGATGAGCTGCTTTACTCTTTCCTTTCGGATTCCCAGGAACTGATCCGGCCGTCTTGCATTCTCATCAGCAACAATGCCGTAGTAGCATTTGACCAGTTTTTCTACCACATCGGTCAGTCCCATTTTTACCAGAACCTCAATCTGTGGCGTCTGACTGTAGCGCTCCAGGTAGTCAATCGGATTGACCTCTCTCACGCTCTTTGCGTATTCCTGTAACGCACTGTACTGGAATATTGTCCCTTTCATTTCTTCGTATGTCTCTGACATGATCAGACCGGCGCTGATAGGGATATTTGCCATTCCATACAAATTGCAGTCATCCCAGAAATCTTTCCCAATGTACGGATCATGTTTGTGATAGTCTATCTGGACTTTTTTCCCTGGCTCAAAATATGCTCTCGCAATCTCCACTCCGGAGAGTTCTTCACTTGCGTTGTACATCTCCGGACCTTTATCCCCACAAATGAATCCTAGTGTCCACTTTTTCCCAACTTCCACATAACGCATGACCATTCCGTTTTCTTTGTACTTCTGTCCCAGGAATAGATAGATATATTTGTCACAAGTGCCTTTCACTTTTCCCTGGCACTTGTACTCTCCACGCGCTCCGCACATTGGACAGGTGCCATAGTGCCCCTCTCTCGGTTCTTCCGTCCATCTCTGGAACTGGCTTTCGTAGGAAATTCCGCTTTTCCATCTCGCATCTGTAACTCCTCCGCACTTGCTGCAGGCTATATGTGCCCAGCAACCATGCTTTTTGTAATACAGATAATGCTGATTGTGAAAATACAATCCGTCAGCTCTGTCCAGGATCTCTTTCTCCGGCAGTTCTCTGGTATTTGCCATTCTGTCTGCCAGGGCCTCCTGGCGGCGCATATACGCCTTGTGTTCTCTGTTCCGTCTTGCCGTTATTACAATGTCGTCCTCATGTTTGTATATGTATTCCCACCAATGTTCCTCGTTGTATACGGTTGCCTTGCAGAACTTCTTTACCCTTTCCAGATCTTCTGTGCTCTGGAGTATATTTTCTTTTTTCTCCTGCTCCCATGTGGGATGTTCTTCTCCCCATATTACTCGGCCATAGCAACTATCCGGCTTTATTTTCTGCCTCGTCCATTCTTCCTTTTCCGGCCAGTATGTGCCGAAATCCTTTTTTGTGAGTACAATCCGCACCAGTGGTGTTTCTTTTGATTCTTTTTTGTTCCTGTATACCTCCAGGAAAAGATGCTTTTCGTGTCCAACAATCTTGACCGCCGTGACACCAATGTATTTGACATCTTTCTTTCTGCTGGTTTTCTTTAACCCGAAATACGGTATTTTTTCAATCGCTTTCTTTTTCATCCGTCCCACCTACTTTCCCATGTAGTAGTCCGTAATGATCTGCTTTGCTCTGGCCATGCCCGGAATCCCCAGTGTGACCTTTCCTGCAGATACGCCTGCTGCCTTGATGATATCCTTGTCCACGGTCTGCTGATTCTTGAACGACCACATCAAAAGCGCTGCTATGCATCCTTTCAGTGACTTTCCTTTTTTTCGGACATTGAATGCCAGCAACTCATTTTCCATGCACTGGCCTCTCAGGTACTCCACCCAGTCCTCCATGATCTCTTTCGGTTTCAACTCCGCCACCTCAACGTCAATCTTTCCCAGTGCTGCTGTCAGCTGATCGCACAGTACCGGAATCTCTCCCTGCAGGTACATATCCACGAAATCACTCTGGATTCCGTTCTCCTTTGCCATGGCTTTCAGTGACTCTGTATCTCCCTCATTGAACAGATTCTCTGCAAGCTCATTGATTTCTCCAAAAGAATTGAGTTCTCCAAACTTCTCAAACATGTCTATTCCTCCTTTTTCCCAAATTCCAGACCCAGCTTTTCCCAACTTCCAGGATCTGCTGCATCTCTGCCTCATACTTTTTAGTGCTCCGCACTGGCGCAAATGTCATTTTTGTACCGTTCTTTGTCGGTTTTCCTATTTTCTGCAGTGCTGCTCCTTTTTTCTGCAATTCATTCAGTCTAATGTTGATAACCGTAATCTGATAAATGTTCTCGTGTTCATCAAACAGCTTTTTTGTCATTCTTGGAAATGTCACTTGATATTTTGTGACTGTGATCTTGTGTTCCATCATCGTCCCTCTTTCGCTTTTCTATTTCTCCCTGCAGCCATCCGGTGTATTCATGCTTTCCCGGCTCTGTCAGTATGAGATGCCTGTTTGACAGTCTCCATATCTCCATCCACTCCTGCTGATTGGCCACTGGTTTCCGCTTGCTTGTCAGAAACTCATTCCCGGCCCATATGGCCAGGTTGCGCTCCAGCATATTGAGAACGAAATCATCCTCTGTGCAGATGCAGACCTCACAGGACTGGTTGAACCTGTCCAGGGCTTTTGCCAGTGCTGTCAGTACGGTCTGATGATATGTCCCTGTTATCTTTCCAAAACCCTCACGGGTTACTGCCTGGCCGGAGACCATTACCTCCAGCACATATCCATAGTGTTTCTCTGTTGCTTTCGGAGAGGAGCTGTCTGTCTCTATGTAGATTTTTACCTGCTGCATTTTATTCCCGCCTCCTTTTCAACCGGATCATGGTATATCTCCGGTATTTGTATCCTGTTACCGGATTGATACCCTCGTGGATCTTGGCAATGTAATATCCTTTTTGTGGTTTTGGTTCTTCTTTCCATCTTCGGAGCTTGTCAACCTTTGGCTCCGGCAATGGCATATTGCGGCTCGTGTTGTAATTTGCCTCGCTGAGTCTCGGTTTTCCTGGCTTTCCGTCTTTCTTTTCCTCTGTTGTATGTTCATCCTTTGTCATGTAATTGGCCAGTTTCGTGAAATCTTCATCATGATACTTGCTGTTCTTGATCTCGATGGACCAGGTACCGCCCTTTGTCCATGCTTTTGTGATGATGCTGGCTGTATCTCCAATCTCATTGATGACCAGATGAATATGCCAGGCTCCCTTTGTGCCTCTCTCTATGTTTCTGATCCAGAAAACCTCATATCCTCGCTTTTTGAACTCACGCCTCACATATCTCATGGCTTTCTGAAAATCTTTCAATGCCGCCTGCATATCTGGTGGTCTGTTTCTCACTTCATAGGTCCATGTTGCAAAGATGTCTTCCTCTTTGAAATACTCCAGCATTCTCTGTCTGCACCTCTTGGCTTTATTCTGAGCATTGACCGCCCTCATCTGTTCCTCTGTCGGTTTGGCTCTCTTTGCCCTCCCTGTTCCAGGACCTCCATACCTGCCATCATGGAACTCCTCTACATCAATGACATCTCCCTGTCTGAACCTGTATCTTTTTCTCTTAACCATAGCCTCTGTGTCCTATCTTTAATATCTTTATCAAGTCCGAACGGGGTCAGCTCATGCCCCGTTTTTCTTGACTTTTTCGGCCCACAATGGTACTATGATTCTAGGTTATTCACGTTTATTGTGAACCGGCTGGCGTCTCCGAAACGTCAGCTTTTTTATTGCTCAAATTACTGCCTCCACAGTTACTCCGAACTCTTTTGCTATTTGTTCGGCATACTTCCGGCAATCTTCCAGACTTCCTGACCTGCAGATCATATATCCAACCTCTCCGGATGGAAATGTCACAGGTCCGCTCCATCTGATAATCTTCACAGGATTTTCTCCCATTACATGTCTACTCATTGATTTATCCTTTCGGCGGTGCTCTTATCATGTTGACCGCTCTCCTTTGTCCGGCTCTTGTATACCGTGTTTGCCTTTTCACATTAAAAAGGACGAAAACCTGTTGAACATCCACACTCTCTCTGGTTTGGAGTGACCACCGCCATTTTTTCACGGTACCTATGCGCCAGCTGTTGGCTTGCTGTGCATATTCGCAGTTGCCATTCTGCGGATTGCGCTCTGCCGGAATCGGACCGGCCTATGGACTGCCCATGCAGAGAGCGCTCTTTCTTTTCCTCATTATTTTCTTTTTGCCATTACCAGTGCGATCACGATCACTGTCAGTGCACCCAAGAAAGCTCCTGCTGCCATTCCGCTCAGGAAAATCTCTACTCCTCCCATGGCTCATCCTCCTCATCTTCATCGTCATATAAATCCATCTCATCAAAAGCTCCGTTTGCGGCCATGAACATTGTCAGCCACCCCCCACCGATCACAACCATGCAGACCTGCACCGGATACCAGTCCGGTCCCCATTCTGGCATCTCCGTGATCCCGACTCCGCACAATACTAGGTATGCCGCCATGATTGCCATGGCCGTCAAAATCCATCCTCTGATTTTTCCAGCGATTCTCCGCATCTTTCGTCTCTGTTTTCTGTTCATCTTTTCTCCTTTTTGCGCCCGCGCAATTAGATTTCTCTCTGTGCTTTTTCTGCACTATACGTTTCTTTAGTGGCTCCGCATCGTGTAAATTCTTTATAGATCGTATCTCTATGAACGCCGATCTCATTGGCTATATCAGCCACTTTTTTTTCAGCCTTGCTCATTCTCTCAATAATCACTCTGTCCTCATACCGGAGTCTCTTTGTCTTTTTTCTTGCCACTATGTTCACATCCTTTCCGAAAATAAAATAAGCGTGCAAGAGCTTGTTTTTCACTCTTGCACGCTTTCTTTTTCTCGCCGTAAATAAAAAAAGAAATCCGGCAAGAGATTTTTCTATCTCTTGTCGAATTTCATTCTACAATTTATCTTCACATACTCTATTCACATAATTAATCTCATAGTTTATGATTCAGGCT
>ERZ779919.1002-NODE-1002-length-11154-cov-4.82052_pt1 | contig 11154 bp, 10 predicted proteins | sample MGYA00511349_ERZ779919 | MGnify/ENA primary metagenome ERZ779919 (study PRJEB29588, sample SAMEA2147384) | human gut metagenome | biome: human gut; feature: human-associated habitat; material: faeces | place: Denmark | collected 2008/2010 ...
AAACCCTACCTATTTGTCGAACATTATCCAATTATGAAGGACATATGCTATCAAATGCGGGAACGCGGCATGACCTTCGAAGAAGCCGAAAGCCGTATAAAAGAGATGGAAGATGATTTACATATTTCCATTGCACGCACACAAATCTACTGGAACAATGTCATCAGCCGCATGGCCAACAACAGAACAAACAAAAAACTGGTGCTTCAGAATACTCTGAAATTCATTGATGAACACCATGTGCCGATGAGTCCGGAAATATATTACTCCCTTTTACACACAATCACTTCCATTGAAGACTATACAAAAGTCAAAGGTTTATATAAAGGCGAATTGAATATAGGACATATCTTCGTACTTCTAAAGAAGATTCCAGAATTTGCCAAATATAGAATTGCCGAATGGGCATTTGTCGCCTGCTTGCGTCAGGAGTTTGATGAATGGTATGACATTCTATGTTCCATCAGTGAGAAAGAACAGGAGAAAAGAATTAAAATCATGTTACAGTCCGAGCGCTACAAGCAACTGCAAGTCATCACCCCCAAAGGGTATCTTAACCAGACTTTCTTGTTCTGGTGGACTATCCGCTACGCCGTCTCAGAGACTGAAGAGCAACGGAAGGCAGAATTGGATACCCTTGTCACAATGATACCCAACCCCTTTGTACCTCAGTATCCGAAAATGATAGAGAAGTTCTTTATACCTTATCCGCAAGACTTGCTTGAAACCATTCGAGAATATATAGGCCGGATTATTTCATCCGAGCCGCAATAGCCAGCAATACCCCGAGCACCACACCCAATATCGCTGCAAACAGCACCCACATTTCTCCCGGCAGGAGGAATGTGATGGTGTGTGCCGGATACCAGAAGAAAGGAATTGTTTTCTTGAAGACAAAATTCCATTGTGCATCCCAATTCAGATGCGTAATGATGCGGGTCATCGGGATAGGAGTGAGGAGGCTGCGAGGCGAACCGCCACAATCCAGGATATGCGTATCCGTAATCTTATGGAATGTCATGAATACCGGAGCGAAAATGGTATTCATAGCAACTGAAATGGCGAGGGCTATCCATAATTTGTCCAGGCAGAATTCTCCGTTTATAATGGCGGCGGCATTTGCCATTCCCATATATTCCATAAATTGCGGCACACCTTTGGAGAAGATTATCATGGCCGCATTGATACCCATTCCCAGCAGTCCCCACACTACGGCACGCGGCAGTACGCCAAATCCTTTTCGGTTATAGACTCCGGCACTGATACGAAGTCCCAGCATCTCACCCAGTGTAGCAAGAATTCCGAATTTAACGAAACTCATTACCATGCCATGTGCAGCGTTGAAAGACTTATACCAATTGTAGATGGATTCACTCACAAAGAATGGCAGGAATATTATCACCAGAACAAAAATAAAGAGGAAGTCTTGTTTTTTCATACAAAAGTCATGTTTTTCATAAATAATGTGGCAAACATACTAAAATTATTCTAATTTAAAAGCAAATAAGTAAATAAAAGAAGTTTTACCAAACAGAACAAAGTGTTTCCCTTAACCGAACAGTGTGTTTCCAAAATTAAAACACTTTGTTTTCTATAGCTAAAACAAAGTGTTCAGCACTGTGAACTAACGAACTATCCCATTAGCTTCCTCAGAAGCCCATATCATAGTCTCGGCACAAAAAAAGTGGGATTCAGAGAAACCTCTGATCCCACTTCATCATAGTAAGCAACGGATAGTTATTTCTTATCCTTCATATATTCATCCGCTTTCTCCTTGGCACGTGCCACGCGCTTGGCTGTATCCGGATGAGAAGAGAACATCTTCTGGAACTTGAATTCCTTCGGTGCCTCCGCTGAAAGTTCAAGCAATTTGTTCAAAGCATTGTACATGGCATACGGATCGAGATTATTCTTGATGCAGAATTCAAAGCCGTAATCATCCGCTTCCGTCTCCTGCTTCTGGGAGTATTGAGCACCTGCCAATGCCTCGGCCATGGCACCCAGTTCAGAATCACTCAATTTGGATACCGTAGAACTTGCCGCACCGGCAGCATTCTTCACAGCCGAACGAAGGTAAGCATTCTTCATCGCATCTTTGGAATCCGTATGGATGACGTGACCTATCTCGTGGCCGACAACTGCCATCACTTCATCATCCGTCATGATGTCCATCAGTCCGGCACAGATGCGTACACTACCATCACCGCACGCAAAGGCATTCACATCTATTACTTCATAAACACCGAAGTTCACCTTCAAGCCGTCCACTTCCTTGATATTTCCGGTCAGCTTCTCCAGACGCTTGCCGTAATCCGTATCGGGCTTTGTCAGCGGATTGTGCGTATCCATTCATTCCATATATTCCTTGCTCATCGCTGCAATGTCAGCATCGGACAATGAAATGGCCTTGACGGCATCTGTACCAGCTTGGACAACTTTGTTCACATTGATTTTCTTTCCACCGATTTTGAACTGCGCATAGGCAGTGGTGGTACAACTCATTCCACATACTACAGCAGTAATGATGAAGAAGTTCTTTTTCATGTACTTTACGATTTAATTTTAATCCTACTTCGCTTTGTCTATAAAAAAAACCGCCTAATCATTATTAAACGGTTTTCCGAATATCTGTTTAAATCAAGTTTACTTGATGATACCCAATTCCTTGAAACATTTAGTCAATTTTTCTACAGCATAATCCACTTGTTCGACCGTATGGGTAGCCATCAACGCTACACGCACCAGTGTATCTTGTGGAGCACATGCAGGTGGAATAACGGGGTTGATGAAGATACCTTCGTCAAAAGCCAGCTTCGTTACTATAAATGTCTTCTCTGTATCACGCACATAGAGAGGAATGATAGGAGATTCTGTCTCACCGATTTCGAAGCCTGCATCGCGGAACTTCTTCAAGGCATAGTTAGTGATGTCCCACAGACGTTGGATGCGTTCAGGTTCGGACTTGATGATGTGAAGCGCCTCGCGGGCTGCAGCCGTAGCAGCAGGTGTGCTACTTGCCTGGAATATATAGGAACGGGCATTGTGGCGCAGCCAATTGATTACCGCCTTGTCTCCAGCAACAAAACCACCGATGGAAGCCAATGACTTGCTGAATGTACCCATAATCAGATCTACATCTTCGGTAACACCGAAATGGTCGCACACACCACGGCCTTGTTTTCCGAATACACCCAAGCCGTGAGCTTCGTCCACGTAAATGCTGGCATTGTATTTCTTCTTCAGGCGGACAATTTCGGGCAGATTGGCCAAGTCACCTTCCATGGAAAATACTCCATCCACAACAATCAGCTTTACAGCATCCGGTTCGCATTTCTGGAGTTCTTTTTCCAAAGCCTCCATATCGTTATGCTTGTACTTCAACTGAGTGGCAAATGCAAGACGGCGGCCATCTACAATGGAAGCGTGGTCACGGTCATCACAAATAATATAATCCCCACGGCCTACAACGGCAGGAATAATACCTTCGTTTACAGTAAATCCGGTAGAAAAACAGAGTGCTTCATCTTTTCCTACGAATTCAGCCAATTCCTTCTCCAGTTCAACATGTATATCGAGTGTTCCGTTCAGAAAGCGGGAACCTGCACAACCGGTGCCATATTTTTCTGTGGCAGCTATCGAGGCATCAATGATACGCTTGTCATATGTCAGTCCCATATATGCATTAGAGCCGAACATCAGAACCTTTTTACCATCCATCATTACCTCTGTATCCTGATGGCTGTTAATTGTGCGGAAATAAGGATATACGCCTTTTGCCATAAACTGCTGCGGCAGGTCGTATTTCGCAAATTTGTCTTGTAGTAAACCCATGAAATATCTTTTATATAATGAATATTTAATTCTATTAAATACAAGTCTTAAAAAACAGGGGGCAAAGATAGCAAAATATGTCGGTATATGTTCTATTTACATTAAAAAAACTACTTATACTTATTTTAAAAAGAATTATGTGGTTAATTTTTCAGATATTTATATTACTTTTGCCAGTTGGAAAACCTGCATAGCAACAACCCTTGCATGAACGAAAACAAGAAGAAAATAGCATTCATCATAAACCCCATATCCGGCACTCAGAGTAAGGAGCAGATACTGAAGTGGCTCGATGAAAAACTGGATAAGGAAAGGTATGCACAAGAAGTGATTTATACCGAACGGGCAGGCCATGCCGTAGAGATAGCGGCACAGAAGGCACAAGAAGATGCACATGCCGTCATCGCCATAGGAGGAGACGGCACCATCAATGAGATAGCCCGCTCACTGGTACATACAAAAACCGCTTTGGGCATCATTCCCTGCGGTTCCGGCAACGGACTTGCCCGCCATCTGCAGATTCCGATGGAGCCGAAAAAGGCCATCGACATCATCAATGACGGACTGATAGACATCATTGACTACGGAAAAATCAACGATGTGCCTTTCTTCTGCACCTGCGGCGTGGGATTCGACGCATTTGTAAGCCTGCAATTCTCCAAGGCGGGAAGGAGAGGACCACTCACTTATCTGGAAAAGACTCTGCTCGAAAGCCTGAAGTACCGTCCGGAAACCTATGAACTGGAAATGGACGGCAGCACCCTGCGATACAAGGCGTTCCTGATAGCCTGCGGAAACGCATCGCAATATGGAAACAATGCGTATATTGCCCCACAAGCCACCTTGAACGACGGACTGCTGGACGTCACCATACTCGAGCCGTTCACTGTGCTCGATGTACCGTCGCTCTCTTTCCAGCTCTTCAACAAGACCATTGACCAGAACAGCCGGATTAAGACGTTCCGTTGCCAGACACTCCGTATTCACCGTTCTAAACCGGGGGTAGTCCACTTTGACGGCGACCCGATGATGATGGGAGAGAATGTAGATGTAAAGATTATGAAGAAAGGACTGCAGGTCATTGTTCCCCGGGATGCGGAAAAAGACACTTCGAATGTCTTGCAGCGGGCACAAGACTATATCAACGGACTGAAACAAATTAATGATGCTTTTGTGGAGGACATCGCCCATAAAAACAAGATGATACTGGATAAAGGCAAAAGGCAATTCAAGAAACTGACAAAAATGTAATGTTGTAAAAAAGGTACTAAAGGAGTTTCTGAAAATAACTTTCCCCTTTTGATGCGCCATATAATATGTTTTATGTATTTTTGCAAAGCCAAAATAGTAAATAAGTAAATCGTCAAACAGTAAATAAAAAGATGTATAGATCACACACCTGCGGAGAACTCCGTATCTCCGATGTTAACAAGCAAGTGACGCTGGCAGGTTGGGTACAGCGCAGCCGTAAGATGGGAGGCATGACTTTCATTGACCTCCGCGACCGTTACGGAATTACCCAATTAGTGTTCAACGAAGAGGTGAATGCCGAACTTTGCGAGCGTGCCAACCGCTTGGGCCGTGAATTCGTAATCCAGGTTAAAGGTACCGTAAACGAACGTTTCAGTAAAAACCAGCATATCCCGACGGGAGACATTGAAATCATCGTATCGGAACTGGATGTTCTGAACTCATCGCTGACCCCTCCCTTCACCATCGAGGAAAATACGGACGGTGGCGACGATATCCGCATGAAGTACCGTTATCTAGACCTGCGCCGTGCCAATGTACGCAGCAATCTGGAGCTTCGCCATAAAATGACAATTGAAGTACGCAAATACCTGGACAGCCAGGGATTCATCGAAGTGGAAACTCCGATTCTGGTAGGCTCCACGCCCGAAGGTGCACGCGATTTCGTCGTTCCATCACGCATGAACCCGGGACAATTCTATGCCTTGCCTCAAAGCCCGCAGACACTGAAACAGTTGTTGATGGTTTCCGGTTTCGACCGTTACTTCCAGATAGCCAAATGCTTCCGTGACGAAGACCTGCGTGCTGACCGCCAGCCGGAATTCACACAGATTGACTGCGAAATGTCTTTTGTGGAGCAGGATGACGTCATCAACCTCTTCGAAGGCATGGCCAAATATCTGTTCAAGGAAATCCGTGGCGTAGAGATGAACGAGCCGTTCATGCGCATGCCATGGGCAGACGCCATGAAATATTACGGCAGCGACAAGCCCGACCTCCGTTTCGGCATGAAGTTCGTGGAACTGATGGACATCATGAAGGGACACGGATTCCCGGTATTCGACAATGCCGCCTACATCGGCGGTATCTGCGCAGAAGGCGCCGCACACTATACACGCAAACAGCTGGATGCACTGACCGAATTCGTGAAAAGACCGCAAATCGGTGCCAAAGGTATGGTATACGCGCGCGTAGAGGCAGACGGCAACGTAAAATCAAGTGTCGACAAGTTCTATGCGCAGGAAGTATTGCAGGAAATGAAGGCTGCTTTCAACGCCAAGCCGGGTGACCTGATTCTGATTCTGAGCGGTGACGACGCCATGAAGACCCGCAAGCAACTGAACGAGTTGCGCCTTGAAATGGGTAACCAACTGGGATTGCGCGACAAGAACAAGTTCGTCTGCCTTTGGGTGGTTGACTTCCCGATGTTTGAGTGGAGCGATGAAGAAGGCCGCCTGATGGCTATGCACCACCCGTTCACCCATCCGAAAGACGAAGATATTCCTTTGCTGGATACAGACCCGGCAGCTGTCCGTGCAGATGCATACGACATGGTGTGCAACGGTATTGAAGTGGGTGGAGGTTCCATCCGTATCCACGATGCACAGTTGCAGGCCAAAATGTTCGAGATTCTCGGATTCACTCCGGAGAAGGCTCAGGAGCAGTTCGGCTTCCTGATGAATGCCTTCAAATACGGTGCACCTCCTCACGGTGGTCTGGCATACGGTCTGGACCGTTGGGTCAGCATCTTCGCAGGTCTCGACAGTATCCGCGACTGCATTGCATTCCCCAAGAACAACAGTGGACGCGATGTAATGCTGGATGCACCTTCGGCTATTGACCAGAAGCAGCTGGATGAACTGAATCTGATTGTTGAAGTGAAAGAGTAAAAGCAGGTACGGAGTAGGAGAGTGAAAGAGTCTGCACGCATTTTTCGTTTTGCGGTAATCGGCACGCTGAATGCCTTGATTATGGCTGTTACCGTTTGGGTAATGATGGACGAACTGGACATCAACTATATGCTCTCCAATGTAACCGCATATATACTTGCACAGATACACAACTTCATCTGGTGCAAGTACTGGATATTCCCTACAGAAAAAAAGAGCAACACTTGGCGACAAGTGCTGCTCTTTTCTATAGCTTTCGGAATGGCTTACGGAGCGCAATTCCTTTTCCTCATAGGGCTGGTGGAGGGACTGGACTGCAACGAATACCTTGCCCAGTTCCTGGGATTATTCATCTACGGAAGTGTCAATTTCCTGATGAACAAACGGGTGACATTCCGTTAGTTCTCCCCCAGAGATCCCCGTCGTTATCAGTCAAGAAATCGTTTTGTCAATCCGGCATAGGCATCAATTCTGCGGTCGCGCAGGAAAGGCCACCAACGGCGTACATTTTCCGAACGTTCCAAGTCCACCTCTACAACGATATTTTCCGGCCGTTCGTTTCCTGCTTGGGCCAGGAACTCGCCTTGCGGTCCGGCCACAAAACTATTTCCCCAAAACAAGATACCATTGGTCTGCATGGAAGGATCCGGCTCATGTCCCACGCGATTCACTGAAACCACCGGCAAGCCGTTGGCCACAGCATGTCCACGCTGGGAGATAATCCAAGCATTGAGCTGACGCGCCTTTTCATCATCCGTATCACTGCTTTCCCAACCGATAGCCGTAGGATATATCAGTATTTCAGCTCCCTTCAGTGCCATCAGACGCGCTGCTTCCGGATACCACTGGTCCCAGCATACCAAAACTCCCAATTTGCCCAAAGATGTCTGAATAGGTTCGAAGCCTATATCACCGGGAGTAAAATAGAATTTCTCATAATAGGCGGGGTCATCAGGAATATGCATCTTCCGGTATTTCCCGGCAATGCTGCCGTCACGTTCAAAAACAACCGCTGTGTTATGATACAATCCGGGAGCGCGTTTCTCGAACAGAGAAGTGACCAGCACAATATCGTTGGCAGCAGCCAACTCTGAATATAATCCCGTAGAAGGACCGGGAATCGGTTCTGCCAAGTCGAACAACTGCGTGTTTTCCGTCTGACAGAAATACAGAGAGTTATGCAGCTCCTGCAAAACAACTAATTGAGCCCCATGCGCCGCACATGCCTCTATACTTTTGGCCAAATTCATTAAATTAGTCCTGAGGTCCTTGGTATTGGCCTGCTGGATAATACCTACTTTTATTTTTCTTGTCATCTTATTCTATGGTTTATTGTTTTACTATGTATAATCGACATTACTTCAACACCCCTACGGGATATTGCATGGTAACACAATGCAAAGAGCCGTGTTGCTTAATCAAAGCACGGCAATCTATCCCGATAATTTCATAACCGGGAAAAGCCTCCCGCAACACTTCCCCCGCGCGGGCATCATTCTCCGGCTGGCGATAGGTGGGGTAAAGCACTGCATCATTCAGAATCAAGAAATTAGCGTAAGTGGCAGGAAGCCGTTCCCCTTCCTCTTCTATCTTATCGGCCATGGGCAAAGCCAGCAAACGGTAAGGTTCCCCCTTCAACGTACGGAAAGTCTTCAGTTGCTCCTCCATGCGATGCAGTTCTTCGTAATGCTCATCATCCGCATCCTTGCATTGTACATAGGCTATCGTGTCGGCAGGGCAGAAACGGGCCAGCGTGTCTATATGACTGTCCGTATCGTCACCTGCCAAATAACCGTGGTCCAGCCAAAGAACACGTTGCAGGTGAAAAACGGAACGAAGATATTCCTCAATTTCCACCCGGTTCATCTGTCCGTTCCGGTTAGGCGAAAGCAGGCATTCGGAGGTGGTGAGCAACGTACCCATGCCGTCACTTTCGATGGAACCGCCTTCAAGGACAAACCCCAAGCGATTTACATACTTTCCTTTCATCACTTCCGACTCCACCGCACGACGCGTAATCAAATTATCCTTATCGGATGCAAACTTCAATCCCCACCCGTTGAACTTAAAGTCGAGCAGAGATACACCGTCAGCATCCAGTAGGGTGATGGCTCCATGGTCGCGTGCCCAAGTATCATTCGTCTCACACTTCAGGAAACGGACATTTTCCATATTCACCCTGCCGAGAATCTGTTTCTTCACCTCATCCGGTTCTGGGGTTACAATCAGCAATGTCTCCCGGGCGGCTATTTCGTGGGCAATGGCTACAAAACATTCCTGCACTTCGTCCAACATATAGGTCCAGTCTGTACCCGCATGGGGCCATGTAAGCTGTATGCCGCTTTGCAAAGCCCATTCGGCAGGCAAGTGGGGAGCACGTGTCTCTACCTGAAAAGTCATATTCTTGCCAAAACGCACCTGACAGTCCTTCTCTGCGGCACCACCCAGCGGCAGTCCTACAAAATATCCCATATTATTTATCTTTTCTAATTCGTTACTTTTTAAGTTAGCAGAGAGAGGGAGAATAAACCTTAGGTTTAGAATTGCCAAACCTCTACTTCAGACTTCTAAACCTCTACTCTATGATTGTAAACCTCTACTCGTCAATTATCACTTATCTTCCTTCGGTTTCCGGTCGAAGAACGGATTCTTGGAGGATGCACTCACCGGAATGGCAAAGACTGTCTTGCATTCTTTCAGCCAATCCAAACGCTGGGCGGCAAGTCCGGCAGAAAACATCACACGGGTATCCACCCTCAAATCGGCAGCCATGGCACAAGCCGAACCTACAGCTATCCCTACATCCACCGTATTCAAGGCACAAGGTACTCCCTCCGGACGACCGGCACAAGTGGGAAAACCGCAGTGTCCGCAATTCAAACCTTGCGTCTGCTCGCGCGTACCTATTATAATTACACATTCAGCCTGCAAAATGTTGTCCGCATCACGGAGAAAGAACTTCATACCGTGCTCTTCAACCATAGCGACCATCTTTTCAGACAGCTTCTTAATGTCTTCACCCGTAACCAGCGCAGCTTCAATCACATCAATACCTTTTCCTTTCGGTGCCGTGCGCGCAGCAGTCAGCATTTGCCTTGCCACGTCAAGCACATGTTCGTGGCGGCAATCCCGTTCATTCTGTATCATAGTCTTTCTTTCCTGAATTAATTAGTGCGTCAAAGATAGCACAAATATTTTTTTGCACTATCTTTGCGATACAGAAAGATTAAAGGAACACCATGCTGCAAATAGAAAATGCCAGTATCGCCTACGGCAACGATATACTTTTCTCGGGTTTCAACCTGCAATTGGAAAGGGGAGAGATAGCCAGTATCTCCGGCCCTTCGGGATGCGGAAAGTCGTCACTGCTGAATGCCATACTTGGATTTACTCCGTTAAAAGAAGGACGCATCGTCTTGAACGGCATTCTGCTGGATAAAGGAAACGTCGACGTTGTCCGTAAGCAGACTGCATGGATTCCACAAGAACTGGCATTGCCGCTGGAATGGGTAAAGGACATGGTACAATTGCCCTTCGGTTTAAAGGCAAACCGGGGTACACCCTTTTCTGAAACCCGTTTATTTGCATGTTTCGAGGATTTGGGTCTGGAACAAGAGTTATATTACAAACGGGTGAACGAAATATCCGGAGGCCAACGCCAACGGATGATGATAGCCGTAGCCTCAATGATTGGCAAACCACTGACCATTGTCGATGAACCGACTTCCGCTCTCGACTCCGGTTCCGCGGAAAAAGTACTCTCTTTCTTCCGCAGGCAGACAGAAAATGGAAGTGCCATACTGACCGTATCCCATGACAAAAGATTCGCCAACGGATGTGACCGACATATAATCATGAAATAACATACACACTATTGGGAACCATAGATATATCATACCTCAGCCTGGGCATCGGATTATTGCTATTATTAATACCGCTGTTTTACATCTGGAAGTTCAAGACCGGACTGTTGCGCGCTACTGTGATAGGTACGGCACGCATGATTGTCCAGTTGTTCTTCATCGGCATATACTTGAACTACCTCTTTTTATGGGATAACCCGTGGATAAACTTTCTATGGGTAATTGTCATGATATTTGTAGCATCGCAGACGGCATTGGCACGAACACAATTGAAGAGGAAGATTCTGCTTCTTCCCATATCTGCAGGTTTCTTATGCAGT
>ERZ779919.1023-NODE-1023-length-10929-cov-1.68549_pt1 | contig 10929 bp, 8 predicted proteins | sample MGYA00511349_ERZ779919 | MGnify/ENA primary metagenome ERZ779919 (study PRJEB29588, sample SAMEA2147384) | human gut metagenome | biome: human gut; feature: human-associated habitat; material: faeces | place: Denmark | collected 2008/2010 ...
CCCCCCCCAGCCACTACATCATACTGGTTATCAATAAGTTCCTTTAATGTCCCAACTGCAAAGTCAGGAGTTCCCATAAATACAACCTTCAATATTAATCTTCCTCCGTTTCAGTTTCCATAAGTGGACCTTCTGCCTTATCAACATACATTACTCCGTCAAGATGATCAATCTCGTGTAAAAGACATCTTGCAAGAAGTTCTTCACCCTCAACGATAATCTCTTCCATATCTTCATTAAGTGCCTTAACCTTGGCATAAGATGGTCTTGTCACGATACCAACCTTACCCGGAACACTAAGACAGCCCTCCTGTCCTGTCTGTGAACCACTTGTCTCAAGAACTACAGGGTTAATAAGCACTATTGGATCATCACCACAGTCAATTACTACTAATCTCTTTCTTATTCCTACCTGTGGAGCTGCAAGTCCAACTCCATTAGCCTCATACATTGTTTCAAACATATCATCAATAAGTTCCTGTATTCTAGGTGTCATCTCAGTTATTTCTTTTGCTTCTTTTCTTAATATCTCATCACCTAATGTTCTTATATTTCTGATTGCCATAACTTCCTCCATAATCAAATAACATATGCGTATGTTTAATTAACATCATATGCAATGTTAATATTCTTGTAATCTGAACTTCCATTAATATTATTATCCAGCATATCCATAATTAGTTCAAGTGCTTTAAAGCTTGAACTTCTTAAATATATCTGCTTCGTGTATATATCTTTAATCTTGTATATAGAAGCATTTGATGGACCAAGTACTATAATCTTGTCATCTTTAACAGTATTGTTATCCTGAATATACTGCTGTATCAAAGCTTTAATATTTCCTGCACGCTCTGATAACAGCTTCTCATTAATACTGCTTATGTTAATCTTTACCATATTATTAACAGGTGGATATGAAAGCAGCTTCCTGTAAGACATTTCCTGCTCATAAAAACTCTTATAATTCTGCTCCGCCGCACATAACAAGCCATAATTATCAGGTGAATATGTCTGTATTACAACTTCACCCTTTCTTTCTCCTCGTCCAGCTCTTCCTGCCGCCTGTGTTATAAGCTGGAATGTACGCTCAACAGCCTTATAATCACTTGCATACAAGGATATATCTGCCGCTACGACTCCGACAAGAGTAACCTTTGGGAAATCGTGTCCCTTTACTATCATCTGCGTGCCTATAAGTATATCTGCCTGTTCTGTCGCAAATGCACTTAATATATTCTCGTGTCCGTCTTTGCCTTTGGTTGTATCCATATCCATTCTTAATACCCTTGCCGCAGGAAACATCTTCTTAACTGCATCCTCTACAGCCTCTGTTCCTGCCTTAAAGCCAAGAATATACTTAGAACCACATTCAGGGCATAACGATACATTAGGAGTCTCGTATCCACAATAATGACATACAAGCTTTCCATTCCTGTGAAGTGTCATAGATACATCACAATGCGGACATTTCATAACATAGCCGCACGATCTGCACGAAACAAATCCGGCAGTTCCCCTTTTATTAAGAAACAGCATTATCTGTTCGTGTTTATTAAGCCTGTCACTGATAAGCTCATACAGCTTTCTTGAAAATATTGTCCTGTTACCTGTCTTTAACTCCTGTCTCATATCAGCTATATATACCTGTGGCAGGCTTGCCTCTCCTGCCCTGTTATTAAGCTCTATAAGCTTATACTCGCCTGCTTCTGCCCTGTAATAGCTGTCAATTGACGGTGTTGCAGAGCCTAGTATAACAGAAGCTCCCACCTCCTTTGCAATATGTATTGCAAGGTCTTTGGCGTGATATCTTGGGACTTGCTCTGATATATACGCACCCTCGTGTTCCTCATCTATAACAATAAGTCCAAGATTAGGAAACTGTGTAAACAATGCCGATCTTGGACCTATCATAATACTTATTTCACCTTTAAGTGCTCTTACGAACTGGTCATATCTCTCACCTTTTGACATTCTTGAATTAATAATAGACACTTTATCCCCAAATCTGTGATAAAATCTCTGAACAGTCTGAAATGTAAGTGCTATCTCAGGTATAAGCATTATAACCTGCCGTCCGGAATTAATAGTATGTTCAATAACATCAAGATACACTTCTGTCTTTCCGCTTCCGGTTACTCCTCGTATAAGATATGTATTGAACGCTCTATTATCATAATCCTCCACTATTGTATCAACGGCTCTTTGCTGTTCCTCGTTAAGCACAACCTTTTTATTAAAAATGTGCTTATCAGACACAGGATTTCTATAGTAACTTTCAACCTTGACATTTATAATTCCGTCTGCTTCAAGTGCCTTTACTGTTGCTGGCGAAATATTAAGCTTGTCTTTTACTATCTCCATATCAATAACAGGTTCATCAATAAGTGCACACATAAGCCTGTACTTAGCTTTCGCTTTTTTCTCATATATGCTTATAAGTTCTTGTGCCTTTTTAGTATCAACCAAAAGGCAGACAGACTTTTTCTGCTTATGTCCGACCTCGTCCTTAACAGGAATAACCGTCTTTAATGCCTGATTCATAGTACAGCCATAATGCCGTTTCAGCCACGCTGCAAGCTTTATCATACTTTTAGCGACATTTACTTTTCCTGTAACAACACTGTCAATGCTCTTTATCTTATCAACAGGATATGATGGCTTATCAGTTAAACCAATTACATATCCTGTTATAATTCTGTTACCTTTTCCAAAAGGCACTCTTACAGATGTTCCGATATCAACACTACCATCCATATCATCAGGCACAGCATATTGGAATGTCTTATCAAGCTGTTCGTGTGAAATATCTATTATTATATCAGCGTACATTTTTCTCCTTTAATTCTTCAAGAACTTCTGATATAAGAACACGTTCGTCCATAGGATATTTAACGCCTTTTATCTCCTGATAATCTTCGTGTCCCTTACCTGCAAGCACGATAATATCTCCAGGTTCACCATTCTCAATAGCATATTTAATAGCTTCTTTTCTGTCTGCAATATCAATATGCTTACCTGTAGTCCTGTTAATTCCAGTCTTAATATCTTCCATAATAGCAAGAGGCTCTTCAAATCTTGGATTATCAGATGTTATAATCGTAAGGTCTGCTAATCTTCCAGACACTTCACCCATCTCAAATCTTCTCTCTTTAGAGCGGTTGCCACCACAGCCAAACAGGCATACAAGTCTATGTGGATTGTACTCTTTAAGTGTCTTTAAAATACTCTCTAAGGACATCGCATTATGAGCATAATCAATCATAAGAGTAAACTTATCAGATACTGGAACAAGCTCTATTCTTCCTTTAACCTTTACATCTTTCAATACATTTTCAACAATAGCATTATCCACATTAAAATGTCTTGTAACAGCTATTGCACACAATGAATTATATACTGAGAACATTCCCGGAAGTGAAAGTTCCACATCCATATTGACAAGACCACTACACTTATAAGTAAGACCTATCTTTCCTCTCTCATGGAACAACTTGATATCACTTGCCTTTATGTCTGCATCTTCTGATATGCCATACTTCTCAACACTGCATACAGAGTCTCTTAATATATCAGCTGTATGCTTATCATCAGCATTGACTATTCCTGTCTTGCACTGCTTAAAAAGCTTAGCCTTACATTCAAGGTACTCCTCAAATGAAGCGTGCTCATTAGGACCGATATGATCAGGCTCAAGATTAGTAAATACTCCGATGTCAAATACAATACCTGCAGTTCTGTCAAGCTTTAAGCCCTGTGAGGATACCTCCATAACTACTGCCTTACATCCCTCATCAACCATTTTCCTGAAGGTTTTATGAATCTGTATTGACTCAGGTGTTGTATTGCAGGACGGAACAGCCTCATCTCCTATAACTGTCTCGATAGTTCCGATAAGACCTGTCTTTATTCCACACGCACAAAGAACATTCTTTATCATATAAGTTGTAGTTGTCTTACCCTTAGTTCCTGTAATTCCAATTGTAAACAACTTCTTATCAGGATTGCCGTAAAATGCTGCTGACATAAGTGCAAGGGCAAGTCTTGTATTATCACATTCTATAACTGCTGCCGGTATCTTCTCTGTATTATACTGTGATCCCTTCTGTACAACTATTACAGCCGCCTTATCCTTAACCTGCTCTATATATTTATGTCCATCGCTTACCGAACCAACTATGCAGACAAAGATACCTCCGTCTGTTACTTTTCTTGAGTCAGAAGCAATACCTGTAACAGTTGTATTAATATCACCATTAACAACTGTATATTCAAAATGTTCTACTTCATTAGCTCTGCATATATCCAAAATATCTTTTAACTGCATAACTGCTCCTTTCTTTTCAAGACACCTAGAATAATCCTGTTATCTTCTCATTCTCTTCATCATAATCAATGCCTTCTGCCGCTGGCACTTTAGGAAGTCCTGGCATAGTAAGAACTTTTCCTGTAAGTGCTACAACAAAGCCTGCACCAGCATCAACATACACTTCTCTAATATTAATTGTAAAACCTTCTGGTCTTCCTAACTTAGATGCATCATCAGACAAAGAATACTGTGTCTTAGCCATACATACAGGAAGATTTCCAAAGCCCATCTGTGTAATATGGTCAAGTTCCTTCTTAGCCTTAGAATCATATGTAACACCATCTGCTCCATATATTTCTTTAGCTATTGTCATAATCTTATCCTCTAATGGAAGTTCATCTTCATATAAAGGCTTAAAATTGCTCTTCTTATCAAATGAAGCAAGCACCTTATCTGCAAGTTCTATTCCGCCTGCTCCGCCGTCTGCCCATACATTAGATAATGCAAATTCACAGCCTAATTCTTCACAGTGCTTCTTTATGAATTCATATTCTTCCTCTGTATCTGTCACAAATGAGTTGAGTGTAACAACTACAGGTACACCATACTTGTGAATATTCTCAATATGTTTATCAAGGTTTACTATACCATTCTTTAAAGCTTCCATATCTGGCTTTGATAATTCCTGCTTAGGAACTCCACCATTGTATTTTAATGCCTTAACAGTAGCTACAATAACAACTGCATCAGGCTTAAGTCCAGCCTTTCTGCACTTAATATCAAAGAACTTCTCAGCTCCAAGATCTGCACCGAAACCAGCCTCAGTAACAGCAATATCTGCCAGCTTTAAAGCAAGCTTTGTTGCTCTTACAGAATTACATCCGTGTGCAATATTGGCAAATGGTCCACCGTGTACAAGCACAGGTGTATTCTCTAGTGTCTGAATCATATTAGGCTTTATTGCATCTTTTAATAAAGCTGCCATAGCTCCTGTTGCCTTTAAATCCTTGGCTGTAACAGGATCTCCTGCATAATTATATGCAACAATTATCTTGTCAATTCTTTCCTTTAAATCTTTCATATCCTCAGCAAGACAGAGTATAGCCATAATCTCTGAGGCTACTGTAATTATAAAATGATCTTCTCTTGTAACACCATTAGGCTTGTCACCAAGTCCGATTACGATATTCCTAAGAGTTCTATCATTCATATCCATACATCTCTTCCATACAATTCTCTTAGTATCTATTCCAAGAGCATTACCCTGATGTATATGATTATCAAGCATTGCTGCAAGAAGGTTGTTAGCTGATGTTATCGCGTGGAAATCACCAGTAAAATGCAAATTAAGATCTTCCATAGGAACAGCCTGTGCGTATCCGCCGCCGGCAGCTCCTCCCTTTATGCCAAAGCAAGGTCCTAATGATGGTTCTCTTAATGCAGCAATTGCACTTATTCCTTTCTGGTTAAGTGCTTCTGTGAGTCCAAGACTTATTGTAGTCTTTCCCTCACCTGCCGGAGTTGGATTGATAGCTGTAATAAGAACAAGCTTTCCATCTTCGTTATTCTCTACTCTGTGGATAAGCTCATCTGATAACTTAGCCTTATACTTTCCATACATTTCAAGTTCGTCTTCTGTTACTCCAACCTTTGCCGCAACATCTTTAATATTCTCTAAATGTGCTTCCTGTGCTATCTGAATATCGCTCTTAATTTCCATAATTTCATCCTTTCCCGCAGCGTAATTATAATGACAGGACTAATGCCCTGACTATGATACTTATGCTACTACATATATCATATATAATCTATTTTGTACATATATTCATTATATATTTTTAATAAATTCTTCAAATTCCTCTGCTGTCATAAGCACCTTCCTTGGCTTAGTGCCAATCTCTGGTCCTACAACACCGGCATCTGCTAACTGGTCCATTATTCGTCCTGCCCTGTTGAAGCCAATCTTAAACTGTCTTTGTAACATTCCAATTGAACCTCTCTCTTTCTCAATAACAAAACGTCCTGCATCTGCAAATAATGAATCTCGGTCATCCTGCTGTTCTGCTGCCTGTCCACTGGCTTTTGAAGCTATGGCAGTCTCCGTTATGCTCTCATCGTAATTAACCTCGCCTGACATATTATCTTTAAGGAACTGCACAACCTTTGACACTTCTTCATCTGACACAAATGCTCCCTGAACCCTGATTGGCTTAGGTATATTAGATGGAAAGTATAACATATCACCTTTACCTAACAGCTTTTCTGCACCATTCATATCAAGTATAGTTCTTGAGTCAACACCCGATGATACGGAAAATGCTATTCTTGATGGTACATTTGCCTTAATAAGTCCGGTTATTACATTAACAGATGGCCGCTGGGTTGCTATAACCATATGGATGCCGCTCTTGCAAGCTGTGCAAGCCTGCATATTGCACCTTCGACCTCTCCCGGTGCTACCATCATAAGATCCGCAAGCTCATCAATAATTATAACTATCTCCGGCAGCTTTTCAACAGGAACTTCTCCTTCTTTGAATTCCATCTTTGCAGCTATGTCATTATAGCCCTTAAGACTACGTGCACCAACACCTGCAAACTTCTTATATCTTGTATCCATCTCATTGACTGCCCAGTTAAGAGCACCTGCCGCCTTCTTAGGCTCTGTCACAACTGGAAGCAGCAAATGTGGTATTCCATTATATATGCTTAACTCAACAACCTTAGGGTCAACCATAATAAGCTTTACTTCATCAGGGCGTGCCTTATATAAAATACTCATTATAATTGTGTTAATACATACTGATTTACCTGAACCAGTAGCTCCTGCAATAAGAAGGTGAGGCATTCTTGCTATATCTGCAACAATGGTCTTTCCTGCTATATCCTTACCTGCCGCAAATGCAATCTTTGACGAAGTATTCTTAAATGTATCAGTTTCTATTAGCTCTCTTAAGAATACACTGCCTGCCTCTTTATTAGGGACTTCTATTCCTATGGCTGATTTACCTGGAATAGGTGCTTCTATTCTTATATCTGCTGCCGCAAGGCTTAACTTAATATCATCTGCTAAAGATACTATCCTGCTTACCTTAACACCAAGCTCAGGCTTTAATTCGTATCTTGTTACTGATGGGCCACAGCTTATATCTGTAATATCAACCTTAACACCAAAGTTCTGCAATGTCTGCTTTAATGTGATTGCTGTATCTTTGTTCTCACGCTCAAGATTAGAAGCTTTCGAATTAGTATTGCGGTTAAGCAGGCTGACTGGCGGGAACTTATACTGCTTAGAACTTTCAGCCGATGAATCAGCTGTATTTTCTGCATATGAATTGACTATATTTTCTGTACCTGAATTTGCTTTATCTTCTATATCTGTATTCGCTGTGCTTTGTATAATTTCACCTAAACCATTATCTTCTGATTTATACATATCATCTGAGCCGTCAGCAGCATTCTTGATGATATTGTCCTCAGCATTGTCCTGATGTGTGCTTATATTTTCCTCTGACGCACTATCCACATGCAGCTCCCATACTGGTTCTCTGCTTATACGAGGCATAGGTGTAATCAGCGGATCGTATATATCATCACTATACATATCATCTTCATTATCCACAGCCTCTATCTCTGTTATATCTATATCTGAACCTTCATTCCTGTTATCGTCATATATTGTAAGGTCATTAGTAACACCCCTGACAACATTATTCATACGTGATTTAGCAGGGGCTTCTTCTCTTGCTTCTTCCTGTAACATTCTTACACGATTGGAATGTTCCTTATATTCTGAATAATCTTTTCTTGCCTCACTTACTATCCTCTCTCCGCCATTACGGATACCTTTGATAAATGATTTCTCTGTAATAACGATTATACAGATAATAGCAAGAATTATAAGTATAACTAAAGAACCTGCCATACCCAGTGGATTTAACATCTTACATAATATTCCTCCAAACAGGCCGCCTCCAGTCTTATACTCTGAATATGTACCAACCGGCTCTTTTATATCCGGCACATTAGTAACTCTCTGCCACAAAGCTGCCGCAATAACCGACAATACATATGCCATAGCTGCTTTAATCTTCATAACTCCGATAATATCTTTATTGGCAAGCATAAACATAATACTTACAGCTATAATCACCGGAACTATATAAGCAGCAATTCCAAATAATCCAAACATAAACCATTTAATTGAACGCCCAACAATTCCTGCCATATTAAAATTACTGAGCAGGAGGATAATTGCACACGCTAAAGCTATTAAAAAAACTATCTCATCCCTTAGCTGGTTATTCATCTGCGATGAATTGCTTCCTGTATTCCTTGAAGATGAGCTTTGGGAACCAGAACCCCTTGCATTAGGGCTTTTCGTGCCATTTCCTTTGTAATTAGAGCTTTTCTTAGTTGTATTGCTATTTCCTGAATATGAAGTTTTACCTGATTTGCTGTTAGACGTCGTCTTTCTTTTGGTACTGCTGGTCTTCTTGCCTGTACTTTTACTTCTGCCTGAAGCCATATATCTAACTCCTCCATATACTACTAGTGAACTACCACTAAGCTAAAGCTTACTGGCTTCTTGCTTCAACGTCCTCGTAACCTACTAACTCCACAAGCGTAACTTCGGGCTGAACCATCCCTAGTTGTATTTTGTTATGCAGAGAGTAGTCTGAGTCCCTCTGCTAATATATTCTGACTTGCATTGAGGTCTCTATCATGTTTTGTCCCACATACAGGACACGACCATATTCTTATTGCAAGATTTTTTACATCTGTATTCTTATATCCACAGCACCCACACAACTGACTGCTCGCATAGAATGTATCGACCTTTATATACTGACGATTGTTCCATTCAGCCTTGTATTCCAATTGTCGTGTTAGTTCATACCATGAACAGTCTGCTATTGATTTTGCAAGGTTGTGATTTTTTATCATATTGGATATTGCCAGATTTTCACTTACTATCACTTGGTTATCGTTGATTAGTTTATGTGAGATTCTATGCAGTTTATCTTTTCTGATATTTGTAATTCTTTCATGGCATCCTGCTATCTTTCGTTTCATTTTATGGAAATTGGCACTGCCTTTTTCCTTATGTGCAAGCTGACGTTGTAATTTTACCAACTGTTTTTCGTATTTCTTTAATGTCTTAGGATTTTCAAACTTATCTCCATTTGATGCGGTACATAAATCTTTAATTCCTAAATCCAGTCCAACCTTATTATCAGTATGTGGAAGTTCGATATGCTCTGTTTCTACAAGTATTGACACATAATACTTTCCACTGGGTACTTGAGAAATCGTAACGCTTTTGATTGTTCCAACAAAACTACGATGCTGTTTTATCCTTACATATCCAATCTTAGGTAACTTTATGCATTTCCCAACAATCGCAACTGAACCTTTCTGATTGTTTGTTGTATAGGCTTTGTGGTTGTTCTTTTTGCTCTTGTATTTAGGAAAACCCACTGATTTATCACGAAAAAAATTGCGATATGCACTCTGTAAATTCATCTGTGCATTGGCAAGTGCTAATGAATCCACTTCTTTCAGCCATGGAAATTCCGATTTATACTTTGCAGGAGTAACAGACAAAGATTTACCTGTTTCCTCGTAACAGGCTATCTTTTCAGCAAGCATGCGATTATATACAAAACGCACACAACCGAAAGTCCTGGCAAAATATTCTCTTTGTTCTTTGTTTGGATATAATCGGAATTTATATGCTTTCTGAACCATAGCTTATCCTTTCTCTGAAAGTTCTTTTTCCAGTTCTAAAATCCGTTCCATCATACCAATGATATATGGTGGGGGAGTACGTCTTTCGTGCTCCCAATCCTGTAATGCTGCTGTAGGTATGCCAATATAATTTATCCATAAGCATACCGCCTTTCTTAATATACTTATATTATAAGGTATTGCCACATAATAGTCGACCATAATTTTACATTTACCCTTGGTTTTCGATATATTCCTTTAGAATTTTTTCACTGACATTTCCAACTGAACATACAAAATATCAATCCATCCAAAAGGTATGTTCTTTCCAAAAGCATTTAGAAAGATAAGTATTATATTTCTTCCAGATATGATAAGTGGTATAGCTTTTCATAGTTCTGTAATAAGTATTTACTATGATTTTTTGATTTCCATTCGCCCATGACAAATCTCCTTTATTTGATTTATCGGTAACGGACGATTGTTTTAGAACAATCTGTCTATGACTGACGCATTCATCCACTCAGCTAAAGCTAACTGGATTTCTGCTAAATTGTTTTAAAGGTGTAAATGCTTTAATATATGCTAAAATAGATATCTTGCCCACAAAGCAAAATTCTTTATGAGCTTCATCTGACGTTCTCTATATGATGATAACTCTACCGGCTTTACGTTATATGGATTATCATAGCTTCCATCTTTATCAGCCTTTCTTGCTACCCTTTCATAGCCCTCCATTGACTGATTCAACTCTCTGTTAATATCCTTGCTATCTATCACAAGCATAAGCTCTGTATCCAGATAAGCACTTCTCATATCTATGTTAAATGAGCCTATAACTGATATGTTATCATCAATCAGTACTGACTTACCATGGTATGAATAACCGCCTTC
>ERZ779919.1035-NODE-1035-length-10841-cov-1.59086_pt1 | contig 10841 bp, 9 predicted proteins | sample MGYA00511349_ERZ779919 | MGnify/ENA primary metagenome ERZ779919 (study PRJEB29588, sample SAMEA2147384) | human gut metagenome | biome: human gut; feature: human-associated habitat; material: faeces | place: Denmark | collected 2008/2010 ...
TATCAAATATTTGGATTCTAATAAAAGTGTTAGAGATTTGAATAACAGCCATATGAGAGATGAAGGATATATGAGATCACTATTAAACGATTAATTATTATGGGTAAAGGACAAGAATTATACAAAAGAGCAAAACAAATAATTCCAGGTGGAACTATGTTGCTTTCAAAAAGACCGGAACAATTCTTACCTGAGAATTGGCCTGCATACTATAGTCGTTCCAAAGGATGTCGAATTTGGGATCTTGACGGAAAGGAATATATTGATTGTTCAATGATGGGCATTGGTACGAATACATTAGGGTATGCAAATGAAGAGGTTGATGAGGCGGTTATGAAAGTAGTTTGTAATGGAAATTTGACTACTTTAAATTGTCCGGAAGAGGTTTACTTAGCAGAAAAACTTATTGAACTTGATTCATGGGCTGGTGGGGTTCGTTATACTCGTGGCGGTGGTGAAGCAAATTCTGTATGTATACGTATAGCTAGAGCGGCGACAGGGAAAGATAAAGTTGCTATTTGCGGCTATCATGGTTGGCATGATTGGTATGTTTCTGTTAATTTGGGTGACAGTGATGCGTTGGCTGGTCATTTGTTGCCAGGTATTCCTCCTGCAGGTGTTCCTAAAGGATTGCGTGGCTCTACTATTCCTTTTAGGTATAATAGCTTTGAAGAATTGCTTAATATTGTGAATAATAATGATTTAGCTGCAATAAAAATGGAGGTGTGCCGTAATTTTGGCCCTGAAGATAATTTCTTACAGAATGTAAGAAATTTGGCAACTGAACGTGGTATAATTCTTATTTTTGATGAGTGTACGAGTGGGTTTCGTGAAACATTCGGTGGCTTATATAAGAAATATGCTGTAGAACCTGATATGGCTATATATAGTAAGACTATTGGGAACGGATATGGAATCTGTGCTGTAGTTGGTCGTAGGGAGATTATGGATGCTGCACAGAAAACATGGATTAGTAGTACATTTTGGACTGAGCGTATTGGACCTACAGCAGCGTTGGCCACATTGAAAGTTATGGAGCGTGTTAAATCTTGGGAAGTTAATAGCAACAAAAAACGTTGGCAGGCTTTGGCTGATAAATATGGTTTGGAAATTGAACAATGGGGTATTCCTGCTCTTGCCGGATATAATTTTAAAAGTAAAAATCATCTTGCTTATAAGACTTTTATAACTCAAGAAATGTTGAAAAAAGGTTACCTTGCAGGTAACAGCATGTATCCTTGTATTGCTCATACTCCAGAAATCTTAGATGGTTATTTCTTTGAATTGGATAAGATCTTTGCTCAAATTTGTGACTTTGAAGATGGTAAGGATGTTATGAAATCTCTTGATGGCCCTGTTTGTCAATCTGGATTTAAACGTCTTAATTAAATATTATATTATGGTGAATTTTAATAGAAACATAAGAATTGGGAATCGGATGATAGGCATGGATCATCCTACTTATTTTATAGCTGAAATTGGTGCAAATTTTGATGGAAGTCTTGATAAAGCAAAGCGTCTAATTGATGCGGCGAAGGAGGCGGGTGCGGATTGTGCTAAATTTCAAACCTTCTCAACTCCTCGTATCGTGTCAGAAGGTGGATTTTCTCGGATGCAATTGAAGGGAGTACATGGTTCTTGGGGACGCACGATTAGTGAAGTTTTCAAAGATGCGGAGTTCCCTGTGGCATGGCATAAGGAAATATCAGAATACTGCAAATCTATAGGAATTGATTTCTCTACTTCTCCTTATTTTAAGGAGGCAGTAGATTTATGTGTAGATTTGGATGTCCCTTTTATAAAAATAGGTTCGGGTGATATAACTTGGCTTGAAATGTTGGATTATATTGCTCGTAAAGGTAAACCCGTAATGTTGGCAACTGGTGATGCGACAATGGCTGAAATAGATGAAGCTGTACGTACTATTCATGCTACGGGTAATAAGGACTTGGTGCTGATGCAATGTATTACGAATTATCCATCAAAGATAGATAGTGCTAATGTGAATGTTCTCAAGACTTACCAATCGGCATTTAATGTACTTACTGGTTATTCTGATCATGCTCCCGGCCATGTTGTAGCGCTTGCTTCTGTTGTTATCGGTGGTAGAGTAATTGAGAAACATTTTACTTTAAACAAAGATGATAAAGGACCTGATCATCCTCATTCTATGGAACCGAAGGATTTTAAATTTATGGTTGATTCCATTCGTGAAGTAGAACGTGCAATGGGAAGTACGGTTAAGGAAGTGGTTGCGGAAGAAGGGGAAACGGTTTATGTACAACGGCGTTGTCTTTATGCTAACAATGATATGAGGAAGGGACATGTGATAACAGAAGAAGACATTGATGTGCTTCGCCCTGCTTTAGGTATACCTCCAAAATATAAAACTGTAATTATAGGCAAAGAATGTAAAGAAGATATAGCAAAAGGGCAACCGTTATTTTGGAATAATTTCTGATGATGACAGAGTGTGAGAAATTTATATCAGTTGTAGATAATGATATTTTAAAACCTTCCGATGCTATTATTTTATTGGAAGGTGATGGTTTGAATCGTTACCAGAAGGCTGTGGAACTTTATAAACAGAATATTGCTGCTAAAATAGTGTTTAGTGGCAATATTACTGATTATGCCTATGGAAGTTTTCCTTTTTCAGATATCCTACCTCATGTTTTGAATGCAGGTGTCCCCACATCTGCTGTTATACATGAAGACAGGTCTTTAAATACAAAAGAACAGGCTGTTGAGGTGGTGAGAATGGCGATTAAAAATAGCTGGAAACGATTAGTGTTGATTGCTAGCCATGAGCATCAATATCGTGCTTATTTGACTTTCTTACGTGAAGTGCTGGATAAAAAAAGTGATATTATTCTCTATAATTCCCCAGCTGAAAATTTGGGCTGGTTTAGTGATTCTGGATGGGGGGTACGGTTTGAACGTTTAGAACAAGAATTTATTCGTATTCAAAAGTATTCCCAATTAGGTCATTTGGCTACTTATGGAGAAGCAATAGATTATCAAAAATGGAAAGAGTTACAATAGCGCACGCAAAAGATTTGTTTGGTGCGAATTTCATTGGTTTGGAAGAACTACAGTTTCTTTTTGAAAGGATGGGTCTTTCTTCCTGTTCCATTCAAGTTCCAGACATACATTATTCAGTGGGTGATTTAAAAAAGCATTCAAAAGATTATATTTTAATATTGGGTGTTCAAGAGTTGAATGGGGAAAAACTCTCTATAGATCGCTTTCGTAAATGTTTTGGTATAAATCCGGATATTTCAGAACCTTGTTTCTATAATCAGGATTGGTATATGTGTGAAACATTTATATATGATACTTTGGATTTACGTTGGTTTTTGTTGAAGAAAAATGTGATAGAAAGTTCACGTGCAGTTCAACCTTTAGAATTGTTGAATGAAAATATAAACTTCCCTACAGCGATATTGTGTGTCTATACTTTTTTCGCTTATTATTATGCTAGAAAAGAGTTGCTGTGGCATCATGATTTTGTTTGGTGTAGTGATACGGACCATAACGGTGATCGTATTTATGTGGGAAAGTATCATGATGTAGATGAGGTGAATAAAAATGGTTTTAGTATTCATAGGCATTTAGCATTGAGGAATTGTTATGGGGCAATAGCTTTGTATTAAGATGTTATCTTAGTAGCACGAATCGTTTCATTGATATGCAAATGAAATATTGGAGCGTTTGTCATTAGTTGTAATCATAATATTGTTTAGTAAACACTCAAAAAAAGGCTCTAAAATAAACTATCTACCTCCGCTGCGAACAAAAATTCAACATTAATGTATAGCAGTGAAGATCTAGAAAGTTTTTACATTCAGTGCTAAACGGAGGCTTTGTCTCATGGGAAGTCTTTCCAATCTTTCTGTGTTAGAAACAAGGTTCTACAACATCTTTCAAAAATACTATAAGGGCATCCATAGAAAAGTTGTTGAAGTCCAAGTTGAAGGTTTCTCTACGGAGGATGAAACTTCCCCGCAGGGCAGTAATCCTCAAAAATAGCCAGAGTGTACCGTTGCTACGCTTCTCAAGTATGGATTGGCATTCGTATGAGTAATGGATTGCATCTGTCCCGCAAAAATTTAAGTTACTATGAGTAGGTAACTATGGTAGAGAAATTGGAGGGGGGATGTTGAGTGTTACTCATTTCTATCATGTCCGTGATTTTACTGATATGCGTTGCAAGTACAATTGGGTGTTGTGCATCATACAAGATGGCTTCACTGAAAACTAAGCGATGATAATGTCTTTATCGTCATGTCCCGCAACCTGCGAATAGTTCGTATGTTTTCATTTGACAATCTACTGGAAAGACGTAGCATTGATACTTGAGGCTTGTACTGTTAAAGCTTTAAAATCAGATAGATAATATCTTTATTCACGTTTTTGTGGTTACTTTTGTATTTTAGTATTAGTGATTCAGAGGTTTATAAATGATCTAATGTAACATATAATTGAAACCTGACGGGAGTTGTTGAGACGGGAAACCTATCTGCGTACTCCTATAAATTACAGTGAAGGTATGGCAGAGGATCAAAAAGTCCGTTATATCCGGTACCTATCTGAAGAAAATCAGGAACACGTTTTGACGGAGAAAGCTATGCAGCTTGTCCTTGAAGATTTCATGGCTAGACAAAAGGCCTTGGAGGATTGGATGGCTCCTTTGAATCGCAACATTAGGAGAACAGAAGGAGTAGTTGTGCGAAGAGCGCAGACTGCGGAAATCCGCACAACGTAAAGTAAAGACGCTCTAGGAACAGTTCTGTAGATTCCAAAACGAAGCGTAATATTTTGTTGTGTAATCCACATATTGAATCAACAGGAATAGCAAACTTAGGATCCAAGAAAAGGGGAGCAGAATAGATTCATGTGTCACTCGGCAGTCGTGGTAGTGCATCTTCCTTCTTTATAATTTTAGAAGGGGCCAATAATAAAGTCAAAATATATGGCTATATCTATAAAAACAATTGCAAAGAACTCTGTATATCTCTATATCAGAATGGTAATTACAATGTTAATTGCTCTATACTCTTCACGTATTGTTTTACATGTCTTGGATGTTGATGGCTTTGGAACTTATAATGTCATATACGGCATAGTTGTTTTCTTCCTATTCTTACAGTCTTCTCTAAATACAACCACTTTAAGGTTTATATCCAAGAGTATTGCAACATGTACAGAATCAGAACAGGCTAAGGTATTTAACACTTTACTACACACTACAATTATCCTGATTGTGGTAGTATTTATTCTGTTAGAGACTTTGGGGGCTTATATAGCGACACATGTATTGAATATAGGTGAAGAATATCGGGATGCAATTATTCCATGTTTCCAGATATGCATTGTCACCTTTATTGTTCAAACTATTAGAATACCATACACATCGTTGATTGTATCGCATGAGAAAATGTCTTTTTATGCTTTAATCAGCATTATAGAATCTGTATTGAAATTATTAGCTGCGTTTCTGCTATTCCTTTCTGATTCAAACAGATTGCTACTTTATTGCATATGCTTTTGTGGAAGCGCACTGTCAAGCACTGTATTGACTTATTTATATTGCAAAAAGAACTTCGGTTTCTATAGATTAAAGAAAAGAGTTGACTACAAGGAGGTAAAGCATACCATGACATTCTCTGGGTGGGCATCACTCAGCAGTTTTTCGAATGCAGCAGCCCAACAGGGTGGTAATATTTTGATGAATGTGTTCACCAGTGTGGTTGCAAATGCTTCATGGGGTATTGCACATCAGGCCAATACTGCATTTTCTTCATTAGCTTCAAGCTTGCAAATGGCTTTTACGCCTCAAATCAATAAGTCATATGCAGAAAGAGATTATAAAGGATTGTCAACCTTAATCAACCGTTCTTCTTCAATTGCATTTTATATGGTAACTTTAGTTGGAGTTCCAATAATGTGCAATATCCATTTTGTCTTAGATATATGGTTGGTAACACCGCCAGCTTATGCTTATGCCTTCTGTGTCTTGATAATTATTTTTCAATTGATTGATACTCTTCAATCTCCTTTTAACTCTTTGATTTTTGCTTCGAATAGAATAAAAGAATATAATATTTGGTTAAGTTCTATCTTAATCATGAATATTGTTATATCCTCAATATTGCTTTCTAAAGGTGTTTCTCCTATATGTGTACCTGCAACTATGGTTGTTCTCAATACTATAACAGGGATATTAAGGCTTATCCACATAAAGTACTTTATGGACATTGATTTATCCGTATTTTTCAAAAGAAATCTACCAAAGATGCTTGCGGTTTTAGTATTAAGTATTATAGTATCATTGCTCTTTAATAGATTTTCATTGAATGTTAGACTAAACTGTTTCTTCTCAACAGGTATGTCTTTCATAATCACTTTTGGAATTATATGGTTATTAGGCTTATCTAAAAATGAAAGAAAAGAAATCATAAGAATAGTAAAAGCTAAAATAAAATGATAAAATATGAAAGTTACATTACTCTATAGCAAGTATCTCTCAGACCCTACAGGAGCAAGTGCTGTAATGCGTTTCTTGCATGAAAGCAAGAGCTTGTTCGAGGATAAAGGTGTAGATATAGACTATTATACCAGAGAAAATATATTTCCAAATAAGATCAAAGGCTCTAAGGCTGCAGAGATTCATGGTATAAAGAAATATTTATATAACTTGATTGACAGTCATTGTAGAACAAATTCATTGGCTGCATTATTACATCTGTATATTAGAAGCGGCAGAGCTGCAAAGACACTAGTTTCTAGATATAGGCAGTTAAATAGAAAAGCAGATGTTGTCTTTATGCATGAATTGAGTACATGCTATTATTACTTGAAAACCAGAAAAAAAGAGGATACAGCAAAGGTGGTTTTAGTGGTACATACTAATGGCGAATTATATAAAATGGATTTTATCCAATATCCATGTTTAAGAAAAGGTTTTCTCTCCAAGTATTATACAAGCAAAGGTGAATTTGTATTGAAACATATTGATAAGATAGGTTTTGTAGCAGAATCATCTTCTCTCCACTTTATTGAAATACATCCAAGATTTGATAAGAATAATGTTTTCTTTAATTACAATGGTGTCCCAGAATATAAAGTAAATGATACCACAAAGAATCCTGAAGTTTTGTCAATTTGCTGTGTTGGAACTATATGTGAAAGAAAAGGTCAAAGATTTATAATTGAAGCTTTAAAAGAATTACCTGAAAATTTATTAGGAAAGATTCACATTAACATTATTGGTAACGGTACTATAAAGGATGAGTTGTACAATACTTGTAAAGATAATAATATCTTAGATTTCATTTCTTTTTTAGGTAGCAGAAATATTAGCAGAGAATGATATATTTATTCTCCCTAGTTTGGATGAAGGTCTTCCAATATCAATTCTTGAAGCGATGCGTCAAGGTCTTCCTATTATATCAACAAGAGTTGGTGGCATCCCTGAGATGATTATTGAAGGAGAAACAGGATTCTTGATAGAACCATCAAAAGAAGGTGTAAAAGATTTCTTGATGAACCTAGACAAATACGACTGGAAGAAAATGGGAGACAACTCCAAAAGATTGTTTGATGAAAGGTTTTCATTGCATTCTATGGTAAATGGCTATTCGGAAGTATTTCATAATTTGTTAAAAAAGTAAGCAATGGCAATGTTAGATTCTTTAGTTGCAGAAATACTTGAGGTTGAAGAAAGATATAACCTTAACAAAATCAATATTAGTGGAATTCCGGCTTGGCCTATATTGAAATATAGACTGAGAGGTCATTACTTGATTAGCAAAGGTGTTACTGACATTACGCTAGCTAAAAACAATAAGACAAAAAGGTCAATTCGTAGTGTGAAATATTGGTTTATCTCTCTTTTTCAGCTGTTGTCTTTACTTTTCTCAAAGAAGAATGTAAAGTATTGTTTTGTGGGTTTTACAAGGTTAGAGAATGTTAACAATAAAAGAATTGATAAATTCTTTGACCCGATTATTAAGTGTTGTGAACTTGAAGAAAACGATTACTTGTATTTTAATAACGAGATTTCACATCCTGCCGATAGGTCTGATGAGCATCCTATTGTTTATACCGACATTATTAGAACTTTTAGCTTGCTTTGCGGCGTTATAATATCTCCTTTTGTTTATTTGTTAAACAAGAAGGAATTTCAAAAGTTGAATAATGTAACAACAGATTATTTTACTAAGGACAAAAAGGCAAAGTTATATAGCATTTTAAAGATTTGTTCTTTCACGGTGCAAAGAGTAATGTATAGGAGAATTTTTAAAAACACAAAGCCAGGTGTTATTATTGGTGTATCAAGAATTACATTCTTGCCACAAGCGTTGGCAGCCAAATCTTTAGGAATTAAGGTGGTTGAAATGCAACATGGTATTACATTGGGCAGAACACCTCAATATTCAGGTGAATATAATCCAAAAATAGATCCAGATGTGTTCTGTGCCTTTGGCAACAGTTGTCCTCTTGATGTTTTTGGTATAGATCCGTTAAAGATTGTTAATGTGGGTTGGGCTTTAAAGAGTTATTTGAAAACTAGCTTGAATGTTGAAGAATTTGACCCTAATTATGTGTTATTTATTTCTGACCCAGAGATTAGTGACTATATTCTAAGCACTGTATTAAAACTGGCTTCTATGCACCCTGATGTCAATTTCCATATCAGGAGACACCCGCAAGAGCGTTATGGACAGAAGCAGATTACATTGATTGATGATGTTCAAAATGTGAAAGATGTTACATCTACAGAGTGTTCCCAGATTGCAATTATGCGATACAAATATATAGTCGGTGAAAATTCTTCAGTTGTCTTTGAAGCTATATCAGCAGGAAAGATGGTTGCACGATTGAATTGTGAAGGAATGACAGCAATGGGTTATAACCCAAGTGTAAAAGATGGTTTCTATTACATTAATGAAATTGGTGACTTTGAAGAGTTTATAAACCAACGTGAAGCTACAGGTGCTGAGACTGTAGCATACTCCGATTTTAACACTATTATATTCAAAAGCGTTATTAACAATTAAAAGCAACAGATGGGACAAATCACAATTAAAAGAATAAATGTTAGGGAGCTTTTGTTTTTGTTTTCTCTGTCAATTGTTGTTTTATGTAGCTACTTAACTGCTAATGTAGATTTGATAGCTTATTGTATCTTATTTTTATTATTTGACGGTATATGGTATATCTTAAAGAGTGGGTTGAACAGTAGTATTACAATCGCTGCGTTCTTTGTAACTTTCTTTACATTTCTGTTGACAAGAATTATTTTTCCCTTGTTCTTTGATACGTCAGATTTGGCGCTAGAATTGGGTGAAACTATTTTTAATGATGAGATTAATCTAAAAGTAAATTTGCAATTATATATTGCGCTTCTATCAGTCTATTTAGGTTATAGGTTAACTCCTCTCAAGACCATAAATAGCATTAATCCATTTTTTGAGAATCATGGTGTTGTGCGAGTAAGAAAAATATCTAAAAAAGCCATTTACTTTTTTTCTATTTTTGTCCTAGTTGGTCTATATGACCAAATAAGATATGTGAAGACTAATAGTTATGCAGATTATTATTTATTTTATAGTCCACAAGTTCCATATATTTTTGTTTTCTTAGCTTCTTTCTTTGAATATTTCTTCTATTTCTATATGGCAACAATGCCATCAAAAAAAGATTCAAAATATGTCATAATTTTATATCTTGTAGTTAATTTGTTGTCATTAAGCTCAGGACAAAGAGGAGGAGCTGTATTGGCTATAATATTTTTAGTCACTTATTTCTTTATTAGGAATAGAGTTAATCCTGGCGAAAAGCCTTGGATTACAAAGCGAGGTATAATAATCCTCTCTACTTTGATCCCTATATTTGTTAGCATTTTATTTATGATAGCTTTTATTAGGTCAGATAAGGATGTTGACTATAAAGGTTCTTCAAACCTTGTTGTGAGTTTTTTTTATCAGCAGGGCGTTAGTGCTAATGTTATAGGATATGTAAATTATTTTGACGAAAAACTACCAAAGGGTAAGGTCTATAGCATAGGTAAGATTATTGACTTCATGAATCATAATATTATTTCACAGAAATTGTTTGGAACAGGACCGGTAAAACCTCAGACAGTCGAGCATGCTATGAAAGATCATACGTTACATGCAACTTTAACGTATATGGGTTCACCTAATTTATATCTTGCAGGTGGTGGATACGGAGGTTCTTTCATTGCAGATTTGTGGGCTGACATGGGATTTTTTGGAATTATTTTAGGTGGCTTAATCTATGGGATTTGTTTGGCGATAATTATAAAATGGTGTTCATTGTCTTTTTGGAAAGCTTCTGTTGGATTAATGATGTATAGTAATATTATTTATGCTCCTCGCTCTAATTATATTGATTTTATATATTATGTTTTTGTTTCTTTTACAGCAATCATAGTATTTGCATTTATATATTGTGTCAAGAATAATGGGAGAAGTTAATATAAGTAAAAATAGAAGGTATTTGTGTGTTAAATCGAAACAAAAATACCATTACAAATTGATAATTAATATATTAATTATGGAACTTGACGATTTTATTCAGAATTTTGCAGAACAGTTTGACGAAACTGATGCTAGTGTTTTTACTCCTGAAACAGTATTCCATGAACTTGAAGAATATTCTTCCCTAATAGCTCTTTCTATCATAGCTATGATAGATGAGGAACTTGGAGTAACAATAGGAGCTAATGAAATGAGATCTTCTGTTACAATCAAGGATTTGTATGATCAAGTAATGGCTAAGGTGTAATGATGAGTTCAAATCTTTTTTCT
>ERZ779919.1044-NODE-1044-length-10746-cov-1.7221_pt1 | contig 10746 bp, 6 predicted proteins | sample MGYA00511349_ERZ779919 | MGnify/ENA primary metagenome ERZ779919 (study PRJEB29588, sample SAMEA2147384) | human gut metagenome | biome: human gut; feature: human-associated habitat; material: faeces | place: Denmark | collected 2008/2010 ...
AACACCCACTGTCGCCACCTTTCTACCCTTGATTTTCTATATATTTTCGGGGCATCTCTTCTGAAACATTTCCTACACTGCAGACAAAATATCCGTCCGTCCAAAAAGTATGTTCTTTATCTGTCTCCATATATCTGATAATGACTTTATGCTTTTGACATATCTCATAAGAAAACTGCTTTATATCATCTGATATTTGTTTTGACATCAGCAATTTCTTTCTATACTTGCATACGAAAATAATATGATACTGTAACAAATATTTGTGTCTGTTTTTTGATTTCCACGTTCCCATAACGCAAGTATAGCACACCCCTCCGCTTCCGGCTACCTTAACCCACCGTCTAAAGCCAGTGGGATTGCGGTAGCCATATTTCAACTTCTTTAATCTTACAAACAACCTTATACCCTTCGGACACATCTCTTCAAGTTCCTCAAGGCTGTATCTTCTCAAATAAACAACCTAACAGCTTCAGTATTCCTGCAACCACAATACACTAAAAAAGAGGCTTAACGCCTCTTAAATTAAATATTCACTTAATTACAACCGCCAGCCTTGGTAATACATTTTTCACAGCAAGTTTAATACTATGACAACTCAAATGCTCCTGTATACAAGCTGTAATATGTTCCCTTACTTGCAATAAGTTCATCGTGTGAACCTCTCTCAATTATATTGCCGTGGTCTAATACCATTATAGCATCTGAATTGCGGACAGTTGAAAGTCTGTGTGCTATTACGAATACTGTTCTGCCCTTCATTAAGTTATCCATACCTCTCTGGACAAGTGCTTCTGTTCTTGTATCAATTGAAGATGTCGCCTCATCAAGAATCATTACTGGTGGGTTGGCAACTGCTGCCCTTGCAATTGATATAAGCTGTCTTTGTCCCTGTGAAAGACTTGCACCGTTCTGTGTAAGTACTGTCTGATAGCCGTCTGGAAGTCTTGTTATAAAGTCATCTGCATTGGCAAGCTTAGCGGCTTTAATACATTCCTCATCGGTCGCCAAAAGGTTACCATATCTTATATTATCCATAATAGTTCCTGTGAACAGGTTAACGTCCTGTAATACAATGCCAAGTGAATGCCTTAAATCGTCTTTCTTAATTCTATCAATGCTTATTCCGTCATAGAATATATTTCCTGAATTAATATCATAAAATCTGTTAATCAGGTTAGTTATAGTCGTCTTTCCTGCACCTGTTGCACCAACAAATGCTATCTTCTGTCCTGATTTAGCCCATAGATTAATATTATTAAGTATAATCTTATTCTCATTATATCCAAATATTACATCCTCAAATACGACCTTTCCCCTAAGAAGTATATAACCTGTTGTATTATCAGCTTTCCTGCACTTCCAGGCCCATCTGCCGTCTTTGTCAGTTGTTTCTGTAACTTCACCTGCTATAAATACCATTCTGGCATCTTTATTGTCGGCCTCTTTGTTATTAAGTTCTTTATCATCACACTTTACGCGTACTAAAGTAACATCGCCTTCATCTTCTTCCGGCTTTTCATCAATAAGTCCGAATATTCTTTCTGCTCCTGCCAACGCCATAGCTATCATACTAATCTGCTGTGCTATCTGCGATACTGGCATACAGAATGTCTTAGAAAGGTTAAGAAATGCTACTATCATTCCGACAGTAATCCCACCAATTCCTCTTAATGCAAGAAATCCTCCGATAAGAGCAATGAGAACATACTGTAAGTTACCTAACTGTGAGATTGCCGGCATAAGTATGTTACCGTATTTATTGGCATTAGTTGCATCACTGCAAAGCATTTCGTTATTCTTATCAAAATCGTACTTTGCCTCATCCTCGTGACAGAATACTTTAATAACCTTCTGTCCATTAATCATCTCCTCGATGAAACCTGTAACCTTACCTATTGTTATCTGCTGTCTTATAAAATATCTGGCACTTGCCCCGCCAATCTTCTTAGAAACAATCTGCATAATGCAGGTTACTGCTAATACAAGTATTGTAAGCGGTATACTGTTGACAATCATAGACACAATAACAACTACTATTGTCACAACTGCTGAGATGAACTGTGGAAGAGCCTGCGATATGAACTGTCTTAATGTATCAGTATCATTAGTATAATGACTCATTACATCACCATGTGTATGAGTATCGAAATATCTTATTGGAAGTGTCTGCATATGTGTAAACATATCATCACGGATTGCTTTTAAAGTTCCCTGTGATATTTTAATCATCATTTTGTTGTATGCAAATGTTGATAATACACCAACAAGATACAGACATCCAAGCATAATTATTGTCTTTAATAATGGTGCAAATGATGGATTAACTTCTGATAACATAGGTGTTATATAGTTATCTATAAGTATCTGTAAGAATAATGAACTTACTACTACTGTACAGGAACTAATAAGTATACATACAACAACCATAAAAAATGTCAGTTTATGTCTGCCTACAATATATGACATAAGTCTTTTTAATGTCTTTCCATCTATTGATGGCTTCCCTGATTTATTACCAGTCATACTGATATCAGCCTTTTTCTCATTACCTGCCATTACTGCTCATCTCCTTTCGTCTGTGATTCATATATTTCTTTATATATAGCATTTTCTTTTAATAACTGCTCGTGTGTTCCACAGCCATCAATCTTTCCGCCCTCCATTACAATAATGCAGTCTGCATCCTGAACTGATGATATTCTCTGTGCTATTATTATCTTAGTTGTATCTGGTATTTCATCTTTAAATGCTTTTCTTATTAAAGCATCTGTCTTAGTATCAACGGCACTTGTAGAATCGTCAAGAATAAGGATTTTAGGCTTTTTAAGAAGTGCTCTTGCTATACATAATCTCTGCTTCTGTCCACCTGATACGTTAGTACCACCCTGTTCGATATATGTATTATATTTCTTAGGGAATGTCTGGACAAATGGATCTGCCTGTGCAAGTTCACAGGCGTGTATTATCTCTTCATCTGTTGCCTCTTTATTACCCCAGCGTAAATTTTCTTTAATAGTTCCGGAGAATAATACATTTTTCTGAAGCACCATTGCAACTTCATTTCTTAATGTATAGATATCTATATCCCTTACATCAACACCGCCAATCTTAACGCTTCCCTCTGTTACATCGTAAAGTCTTGGTATAAGCTGCACTAATGAGCTCTTACCGCTTCCTGTTCCACCTATAATTCCTAGTGTTGAACCGCTTGGAATATTGAGGTTAATATTTTTAAGACATTCTTTTTCTTTATCATCTATATAACTAAAGCTTACATTATCAAACTGGATTGAGCCGTCATCTACCTTATCCTCTGGATTGTCACAGTTGTGAAGTGTACTTTCCTCGTCAAGAATTTCAACAATACGCTCAGCCGAAGCTCTCGCCATATTAATCATAACCATAACCATTGATAACATCATAAGGCAGTTAAGAATTGTCATAGCATAAGCTATAAGACTTGTAAGCTCACCAGTTGTAAGTGCTGTAGCTCCTGATGTAATTATCATTCTTGCACCGAACCAGCATAAGAAAAGCATACACGAATATATGCAGAACTGCATAAGCGGCATATTGTATGCAACAATACCTTCAGCCTTTAAGAACATTTTATATATCGCTTCTGATACCCTAGTGAACTTCTTTTCTTCAAAATCTTCACGGACAAAGGACTTAACTACTCTCATACCTGTAAGATTTTCTTCTACTACTTCATTAAGATTATCGTATATCTTAAATACTCTCTCGAAATATATATGCGATCTGCTTACTATTATATAAAGTCCAATACCAAGCACTGGAATTGCAATAAAAAATATTAATGAAAGTTTAGTACTTGTCATAAATGCCGCAATAAGTGCGAATATAAGCATAAATGGTGCTCTTACCGCAATTCTGATAATCATCATATAAGCATTCTGCACATTAGTTACATCTGTTGTAAGACGTGTCACAATACTTGATGATGAGAACTTGTCAATATTTGCAAATGAATACTCCTGAATTTTGTAATACATATCCTTTCTTAAATTCTTTGCAAAGCCTGCCGAAGCTGTGGCACATAGACCTCCTGAAAGGATACCAAATACAAGACCTGCCATTACGCAGAGTATAAGCAAAGTCCCATATTTAACAAGTGCACTTTCATTACCTGAACTTATTCCTGAATCAATCATCTTTGCCATCATAAATGGGATAAGTATCTCAAATATTACCTCAAATACGATACACACTGGTGTCATAATTGATACCATTTTATATTCCCTTATTGAACGGGAAAGCTTTTTAATAATGTCCATATCATTCCTCTTTTCTGTACACAATTGCTACTATACATATGTTACTGGCTGAATATCTTCCCCAATTAACATTGCTATTCTTAATTATTATCATCTGGTGTACACAGACAAATTAATCCTATCAGCGTGAACGATTTTAACACTATTATTAAAAAAATGGAATTTGTAAAAATACAACACCATTAGATTTTTTCTAATGCACTCTTGAAATATTAATATATTATGAACTATAATCAATTATGCAGATTATTTAATATAATTAAGGAGGTTTTTATGACTACACAGCAGTTAGAATGTTTTATAAGAGTTGCCGACAAGCTTAATTTTACAAAAGCTGCACAGGAAATGTTTCTTACAACCCCAACTGTCACACACCATATTAAAAGCCTTGAGGAAGAACTGGGTGCGGCACTTTTTATAAGAACACCGAAAATGGTACAGCTTACCGATGCCGGTGCTGAATTCTATGGAGATGCAAAGGATATCCTTAATAAAATTAATCTTTCAAGCAAGAAGATTGCCAATGTGGTATCCCAGTCATTGTCCTATATAAGAATTGGCTGTACAAGCAATGCAGAATTAAAGGCACTTAAACCAGCATTAAAAGAACTAAGAAAATGTATGCCCGATATATATCCTATGCTGTTTCTGCGTGACTACTCACGCCTTAAGACTATGTTTGAAAGCGGACATATAGATATAATGCTCGTTACTAAAGATATGATTGAAAATACCGATTGCACTTTCAAGCCTATAAAGAATATGAAAAGCTATGCCTTGATATCTGACGACTATAATAAGACTACTGAGGATAATAAAGACTTACATTCAATGTCAGCTATTTCCTTTGATGACTTAAAAGGACACTGTCTTTTACTGCTTAACCAGCGTTTAATTCCTTTCACACAGGGAAATCTTTTACAGGAAAAACTTGTGCTTCATTCACAGGATAATTATCACTTTATATGTGAGAACAGCCAGACAAGTGAGCTTCTTGCACAATGTGGATATGGCATTGCAATACTGCCTGAATTCTGCATTGATTCCCCGCTTGATAACTGCCGCATACTGCCCATTACAGACCAGCGTGAAATACAATACGGAATAGCCTATAACAAGACCCGCTCTACCAAAGACACCAAGAAAATCTGCAACATATTAATAAGTAATCTCAAACCGCAATAAAAAGAATTTACTATTACACAAAATATAATACCGCATATATTCTACAATTTTTATGTCCCATAACCGGATACGCATTAATCTGTAGAATATATGCGGTATTTATTAATTATATTCTTTAATTATTATACACTATGCTTATGCAAAACTGAATATTGCTGTAAATACTCCTGCTGAAGCAATACCCATTATTATACCTGCAAGCAATACTCCTCCAAGAACAGCAATTACACTCTTCTTAAAGCCCATATCAAGGAAGCTTGCTGCAAGTGTTCCTGTCCACGCACCTGTACCAGGTATTGGAATACCAACGAATAATAAAAGTGCTATAAAAAGACCATTCCCAGCCTTCTGCTTTAACTTTTCTCCACCTTTGTGACCCTTTTCAATACAAAATGTAAAGAACTTTCCGATATATTTCTTGTCTGCACCCCATTCAAGAACACGTCTTGCAAAAAGATATATAACCGGAACCGGAAGCATATTACCTATTACACATATTATATATGACTGTAATAAAGGAAGCTGCATTCCCTGTGATATAGGAATTGCTCCTCTAAGTTCAACAATAGGTACCATTGATACAAGAAAACATATAAGATATTTTTTTAACATTTTTCACCTCATCTAATTAATTAAACATATATACTGCATCTTTATAATCGTATTCTAACCGCATATATTATATGATGATAACACACTTATATATGTATATGCAATACTATATAACATCAAATAATGATAACTGGTTGCTCTCTGCCATTCCATCAAGAAGTCCAAGCTCGCCAAGCTTCTCTATAACCGTCTGTCCAATCCTGGCTCTCTGGCGCAGGTCGTCCTTTGATAAGAACTCACCATCCCTTGCGGCTATCTCTATTGATTCTCCAGCAGACTCACCAACCTTGGATATTACCTTAAATGATGGCATAATCTTTCCATCTATTATCTGAAATGACCTTGCCTTTGCCTTGTATATGTCAATAGGTACGAACTCAAAGCCTCTTGCATACATTTCCTGAACAATACGCATATCCTTAAGCTCATCATCTTCAACATTGGATATCGTGCCGTCTGCTTTCTTAGCTTTGTAGTCATTAATATAATACTCTAATCGTTCCCTTCCCATTGCCATTTTTTCATAATCAAAGGCATTGGCTCTTATACTGTAATATGCACAGTAGTAAGCCAGCGGATAGAACACCTTGCAGTAAGCTACTCGCCATGCCATCATAACGTAAGCTGCGGCATGTGCCTTCGGGAACATATACTGGATTTTATTACAAGACCATATATACCAGTCTGGAACACCGTGTTCCCTCATAATCTGCTCCCATTCAGGTGTAAGTCCCTTACCTTTTCTTACCTTCTCCATTATTGTAAATGCAAGCTCACTTTCAAGTCCTTTCTGGATAAGGTATATCATAATGTCATCTCGTGTACATATCGCCGTAGATATGGTTGCCTTGCCCTCTTTAAGAAGTGTCTGTGCGTTACCAAGCCATACATCAGTTCCGTGTGAAAGCCCTGCAATTCTTACAAGGTCAGAAAAATACTGTGGCTTAGTATCAATAAGCATCTGCATAGCAAAATCTGTACCAAACTCTGGTATTCCAAGTGCACCAAGCTTACAACCGCCAATATCCTCAGGTGTAATTCCAAGTGCCGAAGTATCCTTGAATAAAGACATTACTTCTCTTGAATCCAGTGGTATTTCCAGCGGGTCAATACCTGTTAAATCCTGCAGCATTCTAATCATAGTAGGGTCAAGATGTCCAAGAATATCAAGCTTTAACAAGTTGTGGTCGATACTATGGTAATCGTAATGTGTTGTTACAATTCCACTCTTTACATCATTAGCAGGGTGCTGTACCGGTGTAAATGAATGTATCTCATCACCAATAGGAAGAACTACAATTCCTCCTGGATGCTGTCCTGTTGTTCTTCTTATATCTATACAACCCTCAGCAATACGTTCTATTTCACAACGGCGTTTAACCTTGCCTCTTTCCTCAAGATATTTAAGAACATATCCATACGCTGTCTTTTCGGCAACAGTACCGATTGTACCAGCCTTGAATGTCTGTCCCTTTCCAAATATAACCTCTGTATAAGCGTGTGCCTTACTCTGGTATTCATTAGAAAAGTTAAGATCGATATCAGGCTCTTTGTTACCCTTAAATCCTAAAAAGGTTTCAAATGGTATATCAAAACCTAATTTATTTAACTTATGACCACAATTAGGACACACCTTATCTGGCATATCACAGCCTGCACCACCAGCGAACTTCTTAACTTCCTCTGAATCAAAGTCAACATAAAAGCACTCTGGACAAAGATAATGCGGACTAAGCGGATTAACCTCTGTAATACCAGCCATAGTTGCCGCTAAGGAAGAACCAACAGAACCTCTTGAACCTACAAGGTATCCATCATCATTTGACTTCCATACAAGCTTCTGTGCAATAATATACATAACAGAGTAACCATTAGATATAATTGAATTAAGCTCACGCTCAAGTCTTTCTGTAACAATCTGTGGAAGTTCTGGTCCATATATTTCGTGTGCCCTGTTATGGCATATATTCCTTAACATCTGATCTGAATTCTCAATTACAGGAGGACGTTTATCAGGACGTACCGGACTAATCTTCTCACACATATCCATTATCTTATTCGTGTTAGTTACAACTATCTCATATGCCTTATCATTTCCAAGATAATCGAACTCAGAAAGCATTTCCTCTGTAGTATGCAGATACAGTGGTGGCTGGTTATCCGCATCGTCAAAGCCTTTTCCTGCCATAATTATTCTACGGTATATTTCATCTTCTGGATTAAGAAAATGCACATCACACGTTGCAACTACAGGCTTGTCGAACTTTTCACCTAAAGATATGACTCTTCTGTTAAGATCTCTTAAGTCCTCCTCGTCTTTAACGTAATAATCTTCCTTCTCAATCATAAAATGGTTATTACCGATTGGCTGCACCTCAAGATAATCATAGAAATTAACTATTCTTGCAATCTCCGCATCTGAACGTCCATTTACCATAGCACGGAACAGCTCTCCTGCCTCACACGCACTTCCTATTATAAGACCTTCCCTGTACTTATTGACAAGGCTCTTTGGTATCTTTGGAAATCTGTTAAAATACTGCAGATGTGAAGCCGACACAAGCCTGTACAGATTAATTCTTCCCATCTCATTAGAGGCAAGTATTATACAGTGGTACTGGTGAAGCTTCTTAATTGACTCATCATCAAGCGTTCCTTCTTCATTAAGCTTATCAAGTGTATATATATCCCTCTCATAAAGCATCTGCACAAGCTTTAAGAATATATGTGCTGTTGCCTCTGCATCATCAACCGCCCTGTGGTGGTTATCAAGCACAACATTAAGATGCTTGGTTAATGTATCAAGCTTATAATTATGTAATGCCGGTATAAGGAACTGTGACAAAAGCACTGTATCTATATAAGTAGGTGCAAATTCTATCCCCATTTTCTCAGCATTATTAATTATAAAACTCATATCAAATTCCGCATTGTGGGCTACCATAACACAACCCTTACAGAATTCTATAAAATCAGGCAGTATCTGCTCGATAGTTCCTGAATTCATAACCATCTGGTCATTAATACCTGTTAAATTCTCAATTCTAAAAGATATAGGTATCTGTGGATTAACAAATGTTGAAAATCTGTCTACAATCTCATTATTCTTAATCTTTACCGCACCTATCTCTATTACCCTGTCTACCAAAGCCGAAAATCCCGTTGTTTCCAGATCAAATACAACGAATTCCCCTTTAAAGTCCTGTCCAGCCGGATTAATTACTATCTTCCTGGTATCATCGACAAGATATGCCTCAACACCATATATAACCTTAAAATCTAACTTTTCACCCTTTTTATTATACTTAAACTCCAGATCCTGCATAGTGTGATAAGCTTCCGTGAACGCCTGCACAACTCCGTGGTCAGTAATCGCAATTGCCTTGTGTCCCCAGCTTATCGCCTGCTTTATTATATCCTTGGCATAAGATACACCATCCATATCACTCATCTTGGTATGGCAGTGAAGCTCTACCCTCTTATGAAGTGATAAGTCATTTCTTACTGACCTGTTATCACTTCCTTTTCGTATTCCTGACACATTGGATATAGTAATCTCCTGATCATACTTATCCATTGAAGCTATGCCTTTTATCTTAAGAAAATTACCCTTTTTAATGAATTCATAAAGATCTGGAAGCTGTTCATTTCTTGCAAACATTTTCACTACAATGCTGTCTGTAAAATCTGTAACAACGATAGATAATATAGTTCTTTCGTTTCTTATCTCTCTTGTTTCTATGCTTCTTATCATACCATTTATGACAACTTCACCTATTGGCGATTCTATCTGTTCTATGGCAGTAACTTCATCGTCAAAGTCCCTTCCATATAATATATCTGTATTAGCTGGCTTTCTATAACGTGTAAGATCTTTTCCAGAAGCTCCTCTTTCATTAAAAAATGCAGCGGCTTTAGCTTTCTGTTCGGCATACTTTTTGTTCTTCTCTGCCCCATTATCGCTCTTGGCTTCTTCGCCTGCTGCCATAAAGTTATCTTCAATCTGCTTAATTCTAAGATTAAGCTTATGTTCATTTTCTTTCTCATAACGCTTCTCAAGCTTGGCAACATACTTATATTCAACATCTATCTCAAATCCAAAACGGTTAAGAAATATAAGCTGAAAATATTCCTTAAGGTCATCTGCATAGGTTCTTGCAAGAAATCCGTCCTCTAATGTAAGCACAAGCAGGTCATCCTTTTCAAACTCCCACGTTGAATTCTTTAAAAGATTATACTCAAGTGTCCAGTATTTCTCCAATTCAAATAATATGCTGTCATAATACACATCCATTATTGTCTGTGGCGTATACTGCTTTGACAGATTATATCTGTCTATAATTCTTACATCCATATTCTGTATACGGAATATCTGCTTTTTAAGGGCATCTTCTACCCTGTATATTATCTTCTTGCTTATAACCCTGTCATTCTTTATGTATACTCTCGCCAATGAGTTCGTTGATGTCTTGGATACTCTCGTAACCTCAACATTTTCCATATACATACCAATATCCTCTGGCAGTTTTAATGTCTTAAATACTTCAAAAAATCTACGCATCTTTAACCAACACCTTCTGCCAAAGGATAATAATAATCAGTCTTTCCAATTATCTAATTCGTCCTTCAGCACTGCTAACAGTTTATC
>ERZ779919.1077-NODE-1077-length-10480-cov-7.73755_pt1 | contig 10480 bp, 9 predicted proteins | sample MGYA00511349_ERZ779919 | MGnify/ENA primary metagenome ERZ779919 (study PRJEB29588, sample SAMEA2147384) | human gut metagenome | biome: human gut; feature: human-associated habitat; material: faeces | place: Denmark | collected 2008/2010 ...
GAGATTTCTCTAGGCGTATAATCACTATAAGAGCACTTTATTTTCTAAAAGCTCTATACGTTTATATAACATGTCAAGGAGCCGACTGTTTGCTTTTATTAGCTCACGAAGATCATCTGCCGCTTCGATATGCACGCTACTACAGTCTTTAGCGACTCCAATATTAGTTCCGATAGTACCGGAATTATTGACATACACATTCCCGTCTATTTTATTAAATAGTTCTAATGCAGACATATTCAGTACCTCTGCTATTTTATTCAGCCTGGTTAACGTGAGGTCAGTTTCACCATATTCAATCTTACAATAGGCACTTGTTGATAAGTTCAACTTTTCTCCCATTTGTTCTTGTGTAAGATTCTTTTCCATACGAAGCATTTGCAGCCGATGTCCTACTATCTTCTTTAAATCTGTTTCCATGTATCTTGTTATTGGGAAGCAATTTATTATTGGACAAATGTAACAATTTTAGTGGATATAACAAATGCTATTTTATACTTATTCGAGAGAACTGTGGAAAATGCGATGGTGCAAATAGCTTGGAGACGGGAAAACGACCTCGTTTTATTGAACATACCACTCTTTTCCCTTTTCTCATTGATATTTGGAGATAACTATTCGTTTAACGGATGGTTGTAGTAAATATTGTGTATACAATACACCTTAATGTGTGCTTAACTTTGCAGTCAGAGAAAACACAATCATTCATAACAGTAAATCATTATTGAAAAAAGAACATTCTATATTGTATTAAAAGAGCGAAATATTGCACTAAAAAACAAACATAGCATTAATAATAAATAATAAACAGACATGAAGAAGATTTTACTATTGTTCTCTATTTGCCTAATTCCAATGTTAGGCTATGCACAAACCGATGAAAACGGTAAAGAAAGAGTCTATATTGATTATTTCTCGCGTCCCGGTACTATCAGTAATATTTTGGCGGAAGCATTGCGTAATAAAGTAATAGAAGGTATCCAGAAGATGGATCGTGTAGAACTTATTGATGTTGATTCTAATGAAGCATTGAAGACTGAAGCGAAAAGACGCCAAGAGACTTCTGCTATGGGAGATGCCGTTTGCAGAAGCGAGGTCATGACAACGTTAGGCGCCCAATATCTTATTCAGGGAAATATTACCAGTATGCAGGGAGTTAAAAAAACAGATAGTAAAGGGAAGACCTATTATCAGGGGAGTGTTTCTTACACGTTGAAAATAGTAGACCCTTCTAACGGTACACTCAAAGGAACCCAGACATTCACTCACGAGGGGCTGACCGGGAATATTGGCGATACTCCTGATGAAGCAATCATTAAGACTTTGGATTATGTAGTAATAAGCATGGACGATTTTGTTGACGAGTATTTCAAAATGAAAGGAACGATTGTACAGATTGAGAGTACCAAAAAAGATAAAGCACAAACTGTATATATCGATCTTGGAACTAAGAGAGGGGTACAAAAAGGCCAGAAATTTATCGTTTACATAGAGATGGATATTGCCGGAGAACTGTCATTGAAAGAAGTCGGACGCTTGAATGTGAAAGAAGTATTGAGCGGAACGCGTTCTTTATGTACCGTGAGCAAAGGCGGTGAGGAGATAATGAAAGCATCGAAAGAAGAAAAGAAATTGATTATTCTTTCTCGAAAAAATACCTTTTTAGGCGGACTTGGACTATGATGAAGTTACGAATACTGCTTTTGAGCCTGCTAGTTGTATACACTATTCATTTCATGGCACAGGAGTCATACTCCAATGACGTAACTTGTGTGAAGGCAGATGATAACATAGCCGTTATCACCGCTTCCGGAACAGCCGAAAAAAAGAAAGATGTATATAATATGGCATTGAAGTCGATCTTTAATGCTATATTTCTCAACGGCATTGACGGAGTGGAAAACGGACTGCCGCTCGTCGGGAAAGAAGATTCTTACTATATGAACCAGTTTTTCAGTTCACGTTATATGCTCTTTGTGAAGAACTATGAAACGGTAGGAGATCCGGTACGGCAATCTTCCAAGCTATACAATGGTACAGTAACGGCTCAAATCTTATTAGGTGCGCTTAAAAAAGACTTGATACGGAACAAATTGATGACGAGACCCCAGGAAGAAATGTCGATGGAGGAAACCCGGCAACAAATTGCTTTGCCGACAATCATGGTAGTCCCCTATAAAAGCAATGACCGAAGCTCATACGCTGATATTCTGAAGAATGATTTTGATCTTCGTATAGCCGTAAGTACGGTAAAGGAGGGATTTGTTAAGCTTGGCGTGAAGACAGTGGCTGCCGAGGGAAAACAGTCAGGAACTTTGCGTGCTTCCGAATGGGAAAGTAAGAATGCTGATTCCAATGATAAGCAGTTGTTGATGAATTCGGGAGCGGACGTCTATGTGATTGTTGATTTACAAAAAGACATATCTGCAGCTTCGGGAAGTAGAGTCTCATTGATTATGACTGCTCGTGAAACGGCTACCGGAGTAGATTTGGCTAGCCGGAAAAGCTGGACGAACCGCTTTAGGACGACGGACGTGGATAAGTTATGCGCATATGCGGCACAAGATGTTCTGGATGGTTTTCTGAAAGATATCTCGAAAGAGTTTGCCCGGAAAGTTCAACAGGGGAATACGGTTGTTCTTCGGGTTAGTCTCTCAGATAATGCTATCAATACGATGAATAGTCGGATAAACGGTAGTACTACTCTTTCGGCGCATATACGCAATTGGGTACGAAAAAATGCCCAGGGAGGACGCTACCATATTCAAGGTGCTGTGGACGATAGTCTGATATTTGATTCGATACAGATTCCTGCAAAGGACAGCGACGGCTTGCCGATGGATTGCATCACGTTTGCAGATAATCTGGTTAATTATCTGAATGATTCCGGAATAGATAGTGAACATAGAGTGGATGGAAGCACCATCTATTTGACTATTCAATAAATCAAGGACGTATGAAACATTGGCTTTTATTTATTCTTGTGATTTCATGGTTTTGCTTTCCGCTTTCCGGTCAACAAACGAACCGTCCTGACTGGGTGAAACAGCATCCTGTTAGTGGTTTAAGTTACATCGGAATAGGAATGGCTGAAATATCGGAAGGAGATTATCAGCAAAAGGCAAAGCAAAACGCTTTGTCTGATCTTGTATCTGAAATTCAAGTGGTGATTGCCGCCAATTCTTTGTTGAATACGTTGGAGGACGATGGTAATGTGAAACGAACCTTCGCAGAAAGTATTCGTACAGAAGCCCGGGCGGAAATAGAGAACTTTCGTCTGGTGGATTCCTGGCGAAGTGACAATGAGTATTGGGTTTATTATGAACTGAATAAGGATGATTATGCGGCTTTGGTGGCAGCACGTCGTCAGAAGGCAATCCGTAACGGCTTCGATTTCTGGTATAAGGGACACATTACCTTACAACAGGGAGATTTAATGACTGCCATTGAATTATTCTCGAATGGAATGGAGGCTATACGCCCGGTACTTAATCAGGAATTGTTCTGCTCTTACGAAGGAAAGACAATTAATCTGGCGACTGAACTATATGCGGCTTTGGCTGGAGTATTTGATGGAATAACGATTGTTCTGAATCCGGCAACCGTTTCAGTCACGCCGTTTCAAGGTATAAGGGAGCCTATTGCTATAGGTGTTTACCGTAATGGAAATCCGTTAAGGAATATCCGGTTGAAAGCCGAGTTTGTTTCCGGGGCGGGAGATTTGTCTTCCATGTCTCCCACCAACGAATCGGGAGTTGCCGCTCTTTATGTGCGCAATATTACTTCTAAACAGGCACAGCAGGAAATTGGAATTTCATTAATTGATGATGTGTTCAGCTTGTTCCGGAAGGGAAGTTATGCAGCTTTATTCAAGCAAATGCTTTCTTCTCTTCCCGGAGCAACGTTGACTATCAACACGGTGCAGACACAGACTTCAGCTTATGTTAGAAGTGCGCAGAGCGATATAGAGGCGGTGGAACGAACTGTGAAGAGTTTGCTGAACAATCATTTCTTTAACGTAGTTGCATCTCCTTCTGAAGCCGACATTATCGTTACATTGGATAATAAGTGTCGTAAAGGCAATACCGTTCCGGGTGAACTGTACAACTTCATCGAATTCTTTTCTACGTTGGGGATTAAAATAGAAAATAACCGGACGGGGCAAATCCTATTGAATTATTCTATTAATGATGAACGGACATTAGTACCTGAAAATAAGTCCGCTTCTCAAGGCAAGAATATGGCGGCGCGTGAATTGATAAAACGGCTGAACCGGGAGTTTGCACGTGAATTGAAGAAAATAACATTCGACAGAACCGGAAAGATTCCGGAAAGACAGAAGATGTTGCCGGATGTTCCTGTTCCGGTAGTCGGTCCTTTCGTACCGGAAAAAGAAGCTGATCCGGTTATATCTGTCCCTGTTGTGGTACCGGAAGTTATTCCTGCTCCTTTGGCTCCGGTTAAGTCCGCCAAACCAGAGAATCAAAAGGCAATTCGGGTTGAATGGTTGGATGGTGTCTTTGTTGAATTTGACAAACTTGCAACTTTGGGAGACAAATCGAGGATACATCTTAAGATTGTGAATACAAATGCTGACGATTGCGAAGTGGACTTATATAGTGGAAATCTGACGGTTATAAACGAAAAAGGTGAAGAATCTCCGATTGTCAGTCTCAAACTGGGGTCTAAGTTCAATGACCGCAGAGTCACTGCGCTCATTGTGCCTGATCTGCCTACGGAGATGGTTATTGAGGTAAGTAAGTTGCAATCTGTGGCACTGCTGCAATTGAAGGATTTCAAAAATAATATAGTGAAGTTGAGAGGCTTGAAATGAATCATATATTAACATTAAAAAAGACTTGAAATGAAAAGAATTAATTTATTGGGAACAGCATTGCTAACCATTGCTGTTATGACAAGTTGCGGTAGTTCAAAACCTGTAACACAAACAGTGCAGCAACCGGCAGTGCAACAGGACGTAGAAATTAATGTTCCTTGTTCGGGACCGGAATTTCAAACGAACAAAGAGTATTTTAGAGCTAGTTCGATGGGACTTTCTACGGATATGTCTATTGCGAAGAAAAAAGCGATGACGGAGGCCCGGGCTGAAATTGCTACTGCTATCAATGCAAAAGTGAAATCGGTGACCGATAGTTATGTTTCCTCTTATCAGCAAGGTGAAAATGATGAGAGCAAAAGTCGTTATCAATCATTGACCCGTACGGTAGTGGAACAGGAATTGAGCGGTACGCGTGTAATTTGTGAAAAAACCATGAAGACTCCTGATGGTAAATACAAAGTATATGTCTCTCTTGAACTGGCAGGAGAGGAAATCATGAATGCTATGGCAAATCGTATTAAGAATGATGACAAATTGCGCATTGACTTTGAATATGAAAAGTTCAAAAAGGTATTTGAAGAAGAAATGAGTAAAAACGCCCAATAATCAGCTTGTTTAGAACACAGAGGATAGTAATGATCTCTTTAATAACTACCCAACTATTTGAAGATTGAATGATGAAACTTAATTTGTCGGATATAAGATATAATTGGGTAGTTATTTTTATTATCCAGTTGCTTTTGTCTCCCGGTATTGATGTGTTTTCACAGGCAATGCCTGTTGATACAGTTTATAACCAATCTTATGACTGGAGACCGGGACAGCGGGAGACTTTGCCGGAATGGGTGTTTGCTTCTCAACGGAAAGGCCGGGTAGTTGGTATATCTGATCCTTGTATGAAATCCGAAGCTGCAAGGATGCTTGCTTTGCAAAGAGCGGCTTATCTGTATTCATTGCAGCAAGGGGTACAATTGAGACTTCTCTCGGACGTTTTTTCCACCATGGAGACTGCCAGTAATACATACGAAGACCAAAGAAACAAAATGCTTGTATTGGGAGTGATCGAACATCCCGTTCAACATGTTTCCTACCGGATTGAGCATGAATATACTTCTATATTTGGAGAGAAATTTCTGGAGGTATCTTTTACTCCATCGAATGATAGTTGCGATTTTTCTTATCATTCCATTAGTGAGTTGATGCTTTTGTTTACGAAAGAAAGGGTTGAGGAAGAAGAGGTGAAATTCAATTTATTGTTGGAATCGGATAGTTGTAGGGAGCAATCAGACCAGTCATGGTTTCAGCTTAAGGGAACACAGTCATCTCCTCAAATAATTTCATATATGAACGGAGTTGAAATTTGTTCTTCACAGGAAGGCTGTTGGTATGAAGATGCCGGTTTTGGAGATCAGGACGGATTGGAGAAGATGGATATGAGGAATGCCTTTTGGAATGCCTATATGTCTTCTTTGGTGAAGGCACTGTTGTTATATCCGTTTTCTGATGTAAATGTCAAGCAGGTGGACGATCGTTTCAATGGCGGCACTGATTCCGGTTGTGGTTTGTATCGGGAGAAGGTTGTCGCTGTCTTGTCCATTTTCCCCTTTATCAAAGATATACGGAATAATAAGCTGTGTGTGGATTGGCAGATAACAGAACAACAAAATATAATAAGGAAATGAGGAAAAATAGGATACGAATACTATCTATGGTAGTTTTTTCATTGTGTTTGCCGTTTAGTCTTTTTGCGCAAATAGATAAAGACATGAAGGAGTTTGACGATTTTGTGAAGCAGCAGCAAAAAGAGTTTGATGATTTTGTGAGCGAACAGAATAAGGAATTTGCCGAATTTCTGAAAGAAACCTGGAAAGAGTATGATTTGCAGAAGCCGGTGGTACGTCCTCAAAGACCAGAGCCTGTAAAACCGGTTAGCTTTGACCGTAAGAAGCCGGCAACAAAACCGCAAGAGGTTAAAGTAGGGGAGGTGACCCGACTCCCCATTCCGACAGTGACTCCAAGTGCGACATTTTCTCCTTCAAAAGGGAAAACACCGGTTCCGGTTATACCGGGAGGTAAAGATGTTACTGTAGAACCGGAAAAGGATTCTGCGGTGCTCCCTGAAATAAAACCGGAAGTGAAGCCTGAAGAAACCGTTCCGGCCAAACGCTCGCTTTCCGGTGTAGAGTTTTCGTTCTACAGTAAAGATTGTGTTGTCAATGCTTCATTGAAGAACCGGCTCACTTTAAAAGGGATTGCAGAGAAAGATATTTCTGCCGGATGGGAGACGTTATCGCGTAGCAACTATCAGCCTTTGATAGACGACTGTCTGGCTTTTAAAAAGGATAATGCCCTGAATGACTATGGTTATCTGCTGTTGACGAGGAAAGTGGCTACTGAACTATGTGGAAGTACTCATTCCGATGAAATAGCTTTTATGCAAATGTTTCTCCTTTCTCAATCGGGATATAGGGTTAAGGTGGCGCGTATGGATAACCGCCTTACTTTATTCTATGCTTCGGGTAACATGATTTATGCTACCTGTTTTATTACTTTGAATGGAGTAAACTATTACAGGTTTGATACTACCCCGAATAAAACTAATTCTATTTACACTTACAACCGTGATTTCGCCAATGCGAAGAACCCGGTAAATATGAATATCACTACTCCTCAACCCTTTTCAGGAACTTACGTGGAGAAAACGTTGCAAGCGAAAGCTTATCCATCCGTCAAAGTCTGCTCGAAAGTAAATTCGGGACTTATTTCTTTCTATAAGGATTATCCGCAATGTGACTTTTCTGTCTATGTGGGAGCTCCTGTCAGTCAGGAAGTACAACAGACGGTGCTTCCATCATTGCAAGCTGCCATACAAGGGAAAAAACAATCGGAAGCTGCTAATATACTGATTAATTTCGTGCAGACAGCTTTTGATTATAAGACAGATGGTGACCAGTTTGGTTATGAAAAGCCTTTCTTTGTGGATGAGCTGTTCTACTATCCTTATTCCGATTGCGAAGACCGTGCTGTGTTATACTCTTATTTGGTACGTACTCTTATGGGGCTTGATGTTGTATTGTTGGAATATCCCAATCACATGGCAACAGCGGTCTGTTTTGATGAAAACATTGACGGAGATTATATAACTGTAAGCGGAAAGAAGTACATTATTTGTGATCCTACTTATATCGGAGCTTCTATCGGGCTTGCCATGTCGCAATTTAAGAACGTGGCAGCCAAGGTGTTGAAATATTAATTTTATTATATTATGAAGAATATTAAAAAGTATTTGTGTGCCATTGTAATGATGGTTATTTCGATGACTGCATTTGCGCAGGAAGATGTTTTTAGCGGTGACTGGCTAGGAGCAAATAAAGAAGGCGATTTAAAGGTTGCGTTCACATTGAATTGTGATGGTAATTGGCAATTGAATCCTTATAATGAGAATGCCAGATGCAATGGATTTATGGAAGTGAATATGCTGGAACCCGGTGGAAGGGAATCTTTGATGGCAACTTATGAGTTTTACGTCGAGAGTATGAACGGGAATGAACTGACTCTTTCTTTTGTAGGCGGACGTCCGGAGGTTGATGCCGGGATTTCCGGTCAATGCAAAGTCGTTTATAAGGATGATAAGTTGTCGTTTTCCGGACTTGATAAAGGCGGAAAAGATGCTGCATTTAATGGATTGACACTTGTAAAAAGCGGTAGTGGACCTGATGCAATAGCTGATGCTGCGGCGGATGACGGAGTTCCTTTGGGAGTAAAGATATTGGCTGTTCTCCAACTGATTTTGTATATTGCCGTTGTTTTATTTATTGTGGGGCATATGTTTTTTGTATGGTATAAGGGCGCACGTTATAAAGAGGTTTTTACGGTAGAAGGAATGTTGAATAAACGCCTTGCAGCCGGAATGCCGGAGAAAATGACGGATGAAGAGATAACGGAGGCGTGGAAGCTGATGGATGAGGCATTTGCTACTTGGACGGTGATTGAAAAAACAGATGATGATGAATTCAGAAAGCCGACAAAGATGAAGCAAATTAAGAAATCTGTTCTTTTGATTGATCAGGTTATCGGTATGTGTCCTACTGATGCTGATGTCATAGAACGCTTAAACTCATTGACTGATGTGATTAATAGTGGTGAAGAACGTCATTTTGATGGTTCCAAGAAATTAATCTGGTTAGGTGTCATTGTGGGTATCTTGATGTATTGGATGATGGGAGTCGGTATGATGTTTTCTACTTTAATAGCTACCGGTTTGTATGTGGTAGCGAGCAGGACGCCTCAATTCTTAATTGATAAGCGGGCACTTCGTGGCGGTGGAAACATTCATAATGGTATTTTTGCCGGAGTGTTCGGGTTATTGGCAGGAGCGCAGACAGTGCGGACAATATACAAGTTTAATGATGGTCATAAAGAATATTCTGATGATCATTCACAACATTGGATTGCTTTGGCGATCGGTCTTGTCGTTTTGTTTGTATTGGCAATGATGATGGCATTCTGGGCACTTCTGAACTATTTACGTAATTATGTTCTGTACTTTTGATGGATAAAACTAACATGGTTGTTAATAATGGATTCGGCAGCATAATTAGGCTATTTATGTTTTGAAGTAGAATTTAGAGTAGTAGGTGTACAGGGGATCGATGAAAATTCGATGACCTGTGCATCTTTTTTTAATTAGTGATACTACAAAATATGATTAAGAACTTGCTAATTCCAATATAAATTTTAATATTTGCATTATAACAATAGTGTCAATTGAAAACAAAAGATGAGATAATCGCTATTCTCCGGAATTTTAAGGAAGAATTTGGGGAGAGATATGGAATTGAAAAGTTGGGACTTTTTGGTTCTGTGGCTCGTGGTGAGCAGAAAGAGGATAGTGATATTGATATTTGTGTAAAGCTTCAAGATCCGGATTATTTTACTCGAATGGAAATAAAAGAGTCATTAGAAGAGCGTTTTAATGCAAAAGTGGATGTCGTGTCTTTAACCGCAATTATGCGTAGTTTATTTCGCAATCATATAGAGAAAGATGCAATCTATATCTAATTTTTATTATGCCAAACGGTAGTCTTTAGGTACCACTCCCATCCGCTTTGTAAACTCCTTATAGAAATGTGATCTATTCATAAACCCACTTTGATACATGATTTCTTTAATGAAATTTTTGGGTGGGGATAAAATATCTCGTAGAAAATTCCTGGCGACTCCCGATCATAGTTATTTTCCGATTTGTATAGAGGCGATGAAGCTTGGTATCCATGTGTATGTGGAAAAGCCGCTTGTCAGAACTTCCTATGAATGTGAACTGTTTGCAGGCGGAACAGAAGTACGGTGTTATCACGCAGATGAGTTACCAAGGACATTTTTTCTGTTTATTATTGACCTTAAACTCTCAAAACTTGCAAAATCGTTTCAATCGTTTCACAGAATCTTTCATGTCTTGATTTTTGTTCTAAAAGTATGATTCGGTTTGTTTTCTAACTTCTATATTTGTCATCAGAAACGAACGACAATGAAACATGGTATCTATATATTGACTATTCTTATGGCTTTATTAAGCCTTCCAGAAAGTGGGTATGCTTCGATTCCATTTTTCGCTGTTGCGAATGATACAATCCGGCGGGT
>ERZ779919.1086-NODE-1086-length-10414-cov-2.70673_pt1 | contig 10414 bp, 7 predicted proteins | sample MGYA00511349_ERZ779919 | MGnify/ENA primary metagenome ERZ779919 (study PRJEB29588, sample SAMEA2147384) | human gut metagenome | biome: human gut; feature: human-associated habitat; material: faeces | place: Denmark | collected 2008/2010 ...
AAATAAGACCTGCGCTTGACGCCGGGCAGTCGAGGCCGGGGGAACCTTGCGGAGGGATAGGTCGTTACTAATCAATAAATAATATAATAATATAGAGGATGCTTATGAAACAAAAGAAAATGCTTGTACTTACTTTTTCGCAGTTGAAACAAATCTACACGCAGGAGATGCCGGGGTTGGTAGAGATGGCGGCTGTAAGTCCGACGGTGGAGGACTTTAAGGCTGGTCTGCTAAGACATCTGGATAGTTGCGGGGTGGTTAATGAGGTTGCGGAGGAGGCGAGGGAGCAAATTCGACTCTTACTCCAGTATGATGGACAGGATGTTCATGAACTGTCTACGGGACAGGATATTTCGGTACAGACGATACGGTTGCTTTATCAGTTTCTGACGGAGAAGTTGGAGAATATAGAGATGCCGACGGATTTGTTTGTAGAGTTGTTCCAGTTGTTCAAACGTTTGCAGGGGGAAAGTGTTCCTTTACCGTCTCCGCAGCGCATCAAGAGCCGGAATGACCGGTGGGATACCGGATTGGATGAGGAAGTGCGGGAGATGCGTGATGAGAATAAGGAACGGATGCTGCATCTGCTGATTCAGAAGATTGAGAACCGGAAGTCGAAGCCTTCGGTGCGGTTCCATTTTGAGGAAGGGATGAGTTATGAGGAAAAATATCAGTTGGTGAGCAAATGGTGGGGGGATTTCCGCTTCCATTTGTCGATGGCGGTGAAGAGTCCGGCTGAGTTGAACCGCTTTTTAGGAAATTCGCTTTCGTCGGAGACGATGTATTTGCTGAATCGGGCACGTAAAAAGGGAATGCCGTTCTTTGCTACGCCTTATTATTTGTCGTTGCTGAATGTGACGGGGTATGGGTATAATGATGAAGCGATTCGGAGTTATATACTTTATTCGCCACGATTAGTGGAGACGTATGGCAATATTCGTGCATGGGAGAAGGAAGATATTGTGGAGGCAGGAAAGCCGAATGCTGCCGGATGGCTCTTGCCGGACGGACATAATATTCACCGACGGTATCCGGAGGTGGCTATCCTTATTCCTGATACGATGGGACGGGCTTGTGGAGGGCTTTGTGCATCTTGCCAGCGTATGTATGACTTTCAGAGTGAACGGCTGAATTTTGAATTTGAGACGTTACGACCGAAGGAGTCGTGGGACAGTAAGTTGCGACGGTTGATGACCTATTTTGAACAGGATACGCAGTTACGCGATATTCTGATTACGGGAGGCGATGCGCTGATGAGTCAGAATAAGACGTTGAGAAATATATTAGAAGCGGTGTATCGCATGGCGGTACGCAAGCAAAGAGCGAATCTTGAACGTCCGGAAGGTGAGAAATATGCGGAATTGCAACGGGTGAGACTGGGTTCTCGTTTATTGGCTTATTTGCCGATGCGTATTAATGACGAGTTGGTTGACATATTGCGGGAGTTTAAGGAAAAGGCTTCAGCTGTTGGCGTCAAGCAGTTTATCATTCAGACCCATTTTCAGACACCGCTGGAGGTGACGCCCGAAGCAAAAGAGGCGATTCGGAAAATTCTTTCTGCCGGATGGATTATTACGAACCAGTTGGTATATACGGTGGCTGCTTCACGCAGAGGACATACTACGCGGCTTCGCCAGGTACTCAATTCACTGGGAGTGGTATGTTATTATACGTTCTCGGTGAAGGGATTTAATGAGAATTATGCGGTGTTTGCACCCAACAGTCGCTCAATGCAGGAACAGCAGGAAGAGAAAATTTACGGACAGATGACTCCGGAACAGGCGGAAGAATTGTATAAGATACTGGAGACCAAAGTCAGTGCAGGTATAAATGAAGAAAAACCGAAAGAAGATGCTGACACCGCCAAACAAATAAGACGGTTCATGAGAAAGCATCATCTGCCTTTCCTTGCTACCGACCGCAGTGTACTGAATCTGCCTGCTATCGGCAAGAGTATGACTTTCCAATTGGTAGGATTGACTGAGGAAGGCAAACGAATTCTTCGCTTCGAACATGACGGTACCCGTCACCATAGCCCTATTATCGATCAGATGGGACAAATCTATATCGTAGAGAATAAATCACTGGCAGCTTATCTACGCCAACTCAGCAAGATGGGGGAAGACCCGGAAGACTACGCTTCTATCTGGAGCTATACAAAAGGGGAAACCGAACCTCGTTTCAGCCTCTACGAGTATCCAGATTTCCCCTTTCGGATTACAGATAAAATGAGTAATTTAGAAATAAGTAATAAGTATTAGGTAATAGGTAATAACCGTAGCTACTGGTTAGTTTATCCGCATGGCTTAATACCTATTACTTATTACCTATTACTTATTACTTCACTCTAATTACCATATTAGCAACAATTGCAGTTAAACCTCCGGTGGTGATTCCTGAAGAGAAAATACTTCGAATCGCCTCTGGAGCTTGTTTTAATACGTCCGGCATTAGTTCCACGCCCAAACCTAAAGATAGGCTGACTGCTAAGACTAAGGTTTCTTTGCGGCCTATTTCCTGTGAGGAAACGATGCGGATACCTGCTGCCGCTACTGTACCGAACATTAATAAGGTGGCGCCTCCCAGTACCGGATCGGGCATCAGAGAGAATATAGCTCCTACAATGGGGAATAATCCCAGCAGAACGAGCATAGCGGCAATATAATAGCCTACATAGCGGCTGGCAACTCCTGTTAATTGGATGATACCGTTATTCTGTGCGAAGATGGAGTTCGGGAAGGAGTTGAATATACCTGCTAAAAGAGAGTTGAAGCCATCTGCCATCACACCGCCGGAAACACGTTTCAGATAAGAATCACCTTCAATCGGAAGTCCGGAAATCATGGAGTTGGCTGTCACATCACCTGTGGCTTCAATGGCAGTGATCAGATAGACCAGGCCAATGGCGATAAATGAAGAGATATTAAAATCAATACCGTATTTAAAAGGTTGCGGGATGTTGAAACTCATCAGCATCTCGACATTTAGTGCGCTCATATTTACTTTTCCCAGGGCGAAAGCCAGTCCATAACCCAGACAAAGGCCGAACACGATGGAACTCATGCGCAGGTATTTGTTTTTGCAGCGATTGAAAAACAAGACGCTCAACAATACGAGTGCAGCAATGGACAGATTTTCCCACGAACCGAAGGAGCCGTCGTCCATCGCGCCATATCCGCCGCCACAGGAAACGATACCGACTTTGATCAGACTCAATCCGATCAGTAGTACGACAATGCCGGACACTAGCGGGGTGATGATATTGCGAAGATACTTGAAGGTACGGCTGACGACCATTTCAATAGGTGCGGCAGCTATACAGGAGCCGAATATCAACGGAAGTCCGCCTACTAATCCGGTCGCTATGATAGGACCGATAAAGGAGAAACTGGTACCTTGGATACAGAGCAGCTTCGCTCCTATCGGGCCGATACGACGGCATTGTATAAACGTAGATACCCCCGAAGCAAAAAGGGACATAGATACCAGAAAGCTTGTTTTTTCAACATCCAGCTTCAGTGCGCTCGCAATGATAAGAGGAGGTGTAATGATGGCTACAAAGATAGCCAGCAGATGTTGCAAGGCAGCAAACAGGGCATCTTTAAATGGGGGGCGGTCTTCTACGCCATAGATCAAATCTGTTTTCATTCGATATTTTTATTCAATAATTGATGTATATCCGTTGGGGAATTTCGTACTTCGAAGTTTAGTTCAGTGTCCACTTCAAAGCCAGTGTCGGAATTACATAGAAGCCGTCACGACCACCGAAGTTATTGCTCAGTTCCACTTCGGAACCGACACTCAGGTTAAAGTTTTTATTCACTCCCTTGATGCGGTTCAGGTTTACCCAGAATTGTGGTTCGGAGAGAAAAATGGTTTTTCCATACTTGTTTTTTTCACGCCACCAGTCGGCAAAACCGGAGATGGTGAGCAAATCCTTGCAAAAGTTCATGTACCATGTTCCTGTCAACTGGAAGTTATTCGGGGATGGGTGCTTTTGTATATATTTGTACATGGCTGTCAATGTGAAGCCTCTGGAGAAAGAAGCGTTATTATAGGTATAGGTGGCTCCCGCCAGGTAAGCGTTGTTGTAGGAAAATCCTTTCGCCAGTCCACCATTGTATTCGAGATGGGCGGAGAAAGGACCTTTCCAGAATTTCAGTTCACGGGCTATCTCCCAGTAAGCGGAAGCGACCCCTTCGGACGTATAGTCCATATCGATAAAGAAGTAGGTACTTCCCCAGTTGTCGGGATGGAACTTCTCGACAGTGGAGGTCAACAGCGGGCGTCCTTTCAAGTCTTTATCATACAGGGAACGTCCGAAATCATAATGTAACTGAATGTTTTGTGCCTGCAATTCCGGTACGGCAGAAAGTAGCATACATAGGAAAAGAGCAGAAATGATCTTTTTCATGACAAATGTGTTTAAATGAAGGTGCAAAAATAGTTAAACCTATACATATATTCACATTCCGACACTAAAATTTTAATCCAGACTATTATTTCCTGTATCCCACCACAATCGGGTACCTCCATGATCGGGTCCGCCCAGAGCCTCCACAAGAGCCAGGTATTGCTCTCTGTCTTCGGTTTGCAGCGTGCCGGGGAAGTTGAGGCGACGTACCATTGTCTCCGTGTCGATACATCCGTTCCTGCTATGGTTAAAGCGTACCGGAAACAGGCGGGGATATCCCGTGCGACGCTGTTCCGCCCATGCCTCGCAACCTTCCGGGAATAAGGCTATCCATTTCTGCGTAATGATCTTTTCCAGCTTTATTTCCTTGTCGTCTGCGGGATTCCATTTAGGAGAAACCAGGCAACGGGCAGGAATGTTATTTTCGGGGTCTTGTGTGTCGATGAAATCGGCAGCTGTCCGCTCACTGTTCAGATAGTCGTCCATCTGATAAATGCCGTGTTGATGAAGAGACGCCTTTATTCCGTTCAGATAACATTCTTCTTCATCTTCCGGAATCCATCCGCGCAAAGCAGCTTCGGCACGGAGAAACCAGACTTCGGCGGAGCTCATCAAAGGGGCATCCGTACTCTGATCGACGGACAATTTGGATAAGCCTGCATAATGATTGTGCGCAAAGCAGGTTCCCTGACGGATGCCGCGATACTCTCCTGCATACGCTTTGTCGGTACAGGTTTCAAAGTAAACTTTCAGTCGGGGATCATCGTAGCCTGTCAGAATAGATTCCATTGCAGCGCTCATATAAGTTTCATTCCATACCCGGTTGAGCTCTCCCAACGGGTTCGTGAATCCGGATTTCGTAGAGACTGCTACCCGTTCAGCTTCCGCTTCAAAGACACCAAATTCATTTTCCAGTCCCTTCCGGAACTCGGCGCGTGCCTTATCCGGATCAACCGCAGAAATACGCATTGCCAGACGCATACGCAACGAATTGGCAAACTTGATCCAGGAGGAATATTGACCATCCAGCAAGATATCAAAGCGGGTGAATCCATTGGAGTCGGGCTTCTTGTCTATATAATCGGTAAGAGAGACAACAGCCGAATCGAGTTCATTAAAGAACTCATAGTAGACTTCTTTCTGCGTATCAGGGCGATATTGATTCTGGGCATTCGCGAAATTCTTATAAATAACAGGGCCGTAATAATCTGTCACACGGTGCATGACTTCCACTTTCAGCACTTTGGTAATGCCGAACAAGGCAGGTTCCGTATCACGGGTGGCATTCTCCGACTGGTAGATTTGTGGAAAGATATACGAATACATATGTGTCCACATGGCGCTGTTCCAGCCATCCTGCATATTATAATCCGAGTTATGCGTACCTCCGTTCAAGGGTTTGCCGTCGTGCATATAACCGGAGAACATATCCGCGTTCAGATTCTGTATCAACTGGAAAGGCCAGTTCTTGCCTTTACCGAAATCATAGTTAAAGTAAATGCCTTGCTGGATAATCCCCAGACGAATACCGAAGCCATTGTCGTCAATCAGCAAATCATCGTCCGTAATTCCCGACTGGTCGGTATTAAATTCACGGAATTTTCCTGTACAGCCAATAGAAAGCAGCAGCATCCCCAGCAAGTATATATAAATATGTTTTTTCTTCATCATCTTCCCTCCTGCTCTTAAAATTCACATGTCAAAGTAAAACCCAGACTGCGGGTGGTAGGCATACCGAACACTTCAATTCCCTGATTGTCATTGCCTGTAGAAAGTACCAGATCGGGATCGAAAGGCGCTTTCTTGTACAGAAAACAAAGGTTGCGGGCTACAAAAGAAAGTTGCAGGTCTTTCAGACAATTCGTTTTCTGTACCCATTTTCGGGGGAAGCTATAACTCAGCGATACTTCCCGCAGACGGAGGTTGGTAGCGTCATACATATAGTATTCCGTCACGCCGGCGCGTCCGCCCACTACATTTTTATAGAATCCTTTGACATCGCTTATTTGCCGGCCTTCCAGCGAAACATATCCTTTATCACGGGCTTGCGCCGTCGCTTTCGATACTCCATAGAGGTCCATCTCCGCCTGGGTCTGCGAAAGGACTTCACCTCCATAGCGCCAGTCAAGCAGGAAGTAAAGGCTGAAACCTTTGTAGGAGAAGGAATGATTCCACCCCAACATAAAGACCGGATTGGCATTGCCCACCTTTACGGTATTTCCGTCGCCTTCTACCAACGGAAGTCCTTTATAGTCTCCGTCCGTTCCATAAACGATGTGCCCTTCTTCATCACGTATAAAGGCTTTACCGTAAATATCGCCGATAGAGCCGCCTTTCACCAGTTTCATCGCATAACTGGACGAGAAGCTGGTAGGTCCGTAAACAAATTCTTTCAGTTCTTCGTGGAGTTCTACAATCTTGTTCTTATTGGCAGAGAAGTTGAGAGAGGTCTTCCACGTGAAGTCGGGGGTCAGTACCGGAGTGGCATCCAGCGTTATCTCCCATCCCTGATTCCGGATATCTCCGGCGTTGACGTATCGATAGGCATACTTATCGCCCGCAAGCGCAGGCAGTTTGAAAAACTGCTCATACGTGTCGGTACGGTAATAGGTCAGATTTAATCCGAGGCGGTGCTCAAAAACCTTCCACTCTATACCCAATTCAACGGAATGCGTCATCTCCGGTTTCATCTCGGCGAAAGGAGCCGCATCGCTTGCCAGTATCTCTCCACCAGCAGTCACATACGAAACAGGATAGGTGATAAAGGGAGGCACCCCATTGCCAACGATACTATAAGCACCGCGCAACTTCGAGAACGAAACCCATTCGGGCATCTTTACCCACTTATCCGGAAGGAAAGAGACACCGACGGAAGGATAAAAGAATCCTTTCTTCTCGTACTTCGTGTAAGCCAACGTAGACGACCAGTCGTTACGTGCGGTCAGATCAAGGAAGACTCCTTCTTTATAGCCAATCTGTGCCGTCGCAAAGACCGATTGCAGTTGGTAATGGGCATCTATTTTCTGATCGATACTGGCAGAACTGCTCATCACGATATTGGCAAGATTAAACACATTGGCATATTTCAACGAAGCATTCTTCGAATCAATGCGAGTAGAGTTAGTGATTCTGTCATTGATACTGCCACCAATGGCTACATCCAATGTGAAGTCATTCAGTTGCTTCTTGACCATCGCCATCACATCTCCGTACATCTGCGTTTCCTGATAATCCATTTCAATATAGCGCCCGTTCATCCCACAGAGTGCCGTAGCGGTGGAGGCATAAAATTTCTGACGCAGTTTATCGGCTGAGTAATCCAGATTGCCACGAGCCTGAAGTGTCAGCCAATCAGTGACTTTCAAATTGGCAGAAAGGGAAAGAAGCAGGCGGATACGTGCATCCTTACTCTGTATGCGGTTTTGTATCCAATACGGATTCTGTTCAAAGTCTTCGGTAAAAGTATGCCAGTTTTGTGTATTCAGCTTTCTGTCCTGGTCATAACGCTCATAGTTATCTTTATAATAAGCCAAGTCCTCGCCACGAGGAAAGCGGTATAGACCTACCAGCGGATTCATATAAAAGCCTCCCGATACGGGTTTATTCTTCACTGTCTGCTTCATGACATTCACGTTACCGTCCAGTTTCAGCCTGCTGTTGAAGAGGACGGCGGTCTCTCTCAGATTGATATTGTGTTTGGAGAGTTTATTTTCATTCAGAATGCCGCGACCGGTGGTGTTGGCATAGGAGAAATATGTTTGCAGCTTGTCATTTCCGGAGTTGACGGATACAGAAGTGATCGACGTCAGTCCGGTACGGAAAAAGTCACCCAAATTATCGTAAACCGTCAGATTTTCTTTTTCTCCCCAACTGTCTGTTACATCACTTACTCCGTAGCTGTTCTGCATTTCGGGCAGAGAGAAAGCCTTTTCAAAAGTCAGTCCGGTAGAGAAATGAATATCCCTCCGTCCTACGGTATTTCCTTTTTTTGTAGTAATAAGAATGACTCCGTTGGCCGCCTGGCTACCATACAGGGCTGCGGCAGGAGCTCCTTTCAGGATGCTGATACTTTCCACATCCTCCGGATTCAGATTCGAGATTCCGTCTCCCCCATCCCGGTTACCGGCATTTGCCGTACCGCCGATAGCCGAATAAGCCTGTTCCGAAGTAGAATTTAGCATGGGAACACCATCTATCACGTACAGAGGCTGATTATCACCGGCCACCGATCGTACCCCACGGATACTGACTTTCGCCGATCCGCCCATGCCGGAAGAGTTCTTGCTGACCTGCACACCGGCTGCCTTTCCTGCCAAAGCCGTGATCATATTCACTTCTTTCACACGATTCAGTTCTTCTCCCCTCACCTTTTGCACGGCATAGGCCAAAGAGGATTCTTTCTTTTCAAGCCCCAAAGCAGTTACAATCACGTGGTCAAGCAGCAGAATATTTTCTTTCAGACATATTTCAAGCATTGACCTACCCTTTACACTGACTTCCTGAGACTCGTAACCTACGAAAGAAATTTGCAGAACAGCACTATCCGGAACGGATAAAAAGAAATTCCCCTCCACATCTGTCACTGTTCCATTCGCTCCGCCTTTCTCTCTGATTGTCGCTCCGATAAGTGGTTCACCATAGGTATCGATGACCCGCCCCCTTACCGTAAAACTGGCAGAGGAGACTTTCACACATTCTTTCGACCCCGGCCGTGAAGCATAACAATCTTCTTCAAAGAAAGCTAACAAGCTTATAAAACAGCAACTTATAATTATTCTTGTTTTCAACAGCATTTCAATAAGTTGTTTTTCACCATCTCCGTGCAAAAATAGCCAAATATTTTTAAATTTGTTTTTTTCCGTAACTATTTTGAGGGAAAAGAATAGATTCGTTATTTTTGTAGGAAATTACATCAATATGGAGATTGAAATCGAAAAACATCCTTTAAAACCTTTTCTCCCACCAAAAGCAAAGCTGCTGATGCTGGGAAGTTTTCCGCCACAAAGAAAACGGTGGTCGATGGATTTTTATTATCCGAACCTGAACAATGATATGTGGCGCATTGTCGGACTCTTGTTTTTCGGAGATAAAGATCACTTTCTGAACGATACGCGGAAAGCATTCTGCCGGGAACAGATTATTGACTTCCTGAATGAAAAAGGAATCGCCCTGTTCGATACAGCCTCATCTATCCGGCGTCTGCAGGATAACGCTTCGGACAAATTTCTGGAAGTGGTGCAGCCGACGGACATTGCCGCATTACTCCGCCAACTTCCCGAATGCAGAGCAATCGTCACCACCGGACAGAAGGCAACGGATACGCTCCGTGCACAACTGGAAGTGGAAGAACCGAAAGTAGGAGACTATGCCGAATTTGTGTTTGAAGGACGGGCGATGAGACTCTACCGGATGCCTTCTTCCTCACGGGCGTACCCGCTTGCATTAGATAAAAAAGCCGCCGCCTATCGGATTATGTATCAGGATTTGCAGATGGTTATTTAGGTAATAGGTATTAAGTAATAAGTATTAGGTATTAATCGATAAATAGTATATAGTATGACACCTTTATTTTTGCAATATCCGGCGTGCAGTACATGCCAGAAAGCTAAGAAATGGCTAATCGAAAATAACATTGAGTATACTAACCGGCTCATTGTGGAAGATAACCCTACAGTGGAAGAGTTGAAAGCGTGGATTCCACGAAGCGGATTGCCAATAAAGAAATTCTTCAACACAAGTGGCTTGATATATAAAGAGCTGAAACTGAGCGAGAAGCTGCCTTCCATGACTGAGGAAGAACAAATCGCATTGCTGGCAACGAACGGTAAGCTGGTGAAACGCCCGTTAGTAGTGACAGACAGCTTCGTTCTGGTAGGTTTTAAGCCCGATGAATGGGAAAAATTAAAATAATTGGAAATTTATTTACCCTAATATTTGCTGGTTCGAAAGTTTATACTACCTTTGCAGCCGCAAACACGGGAGTAGCTCAGTTGGTAGAGC
>ERZ779919.1088-NODE-1088-length-10400-cov-3.48091_pt1 | contig 10400 bp, 9 predicted proteins | sample MGYA00511349_ERZ779919 | MGnify/ENA primary metagenome ERZ779919 (study PRJEB29588, sample SAMEA2147384) | human gut metagenome | biome: human gut; feature: human-associated habitat; material: faeces | place: Denmark | collected 2008/2010 ...
AAAAACCTACCAACACAAATAGCAGTTCCAGCCAGCAAAGAGGCTGCTACAAAAGGAACTTTATTTTCAGATATAATAAATGTTGCAAAACAAGAATGATTATTTTCTAGTAAAGTCACTATTGAATAAAGCAATAAAATATAAAACGGTGGAAGCGTCGTATTTGAGTCTATTAAATTCAAAATAAAAGGAGCCAATAGAACGAAACATATACATCCAATCAAAAATAAAATATAATATATATTCATAGTAAATGCAAATTTCTGTATCAGTGCCTCTCTTTTATTATCAACCCTTAATGCAGCAAATTCGGGTTCAGATACAGTGAAAAATGTTGTAGAAACTATTGTCACAACAGTCATTAACTGTATCATAAGACCATAAGAAGCTATCTCTTCTAATGACAAATATAATCCAGCAAGAAACATACTACATTTATTTATTGCATAAGAACCAATAAAGACCAACCCGAGCTTTTGAGCATTATACCAAATAATTTTAAATAACGCCCACTTTTCATTTGCTGCTACATGATATTGAGATAATTCATAACAAAAACGAGGTGTAAAAAAGAATTTATACGAAAGATAACGGCCAATAAACGGAGCTATTAAATTAGCTATGGAAATACCTAACAATCCAAATCCCATTATCAAAGTTACAAAAGCCAAAATAATATATAGTAAATTTGAAGCTAAAATTGCTTTTTTAGATTCCATTATCAATCCTTTACCTATCAACAATGAACTATAATAGGTGTAATACACTTTAAAAAAAACAGATATAGAATAGACTATCCATATTAGGAGAGAATTATGCACATCTTTAAAGCCATGTGTCACTTTATAAATATAAGCTGTGCCCAAAGTAAGCATAATCAATAAAACGACTACAGCTAAAATACAATAGACGGATTTTGCCACCGAAATCATAGTGGACAATAACCGATAATTCACACTACCTCCACCAATGTCCACCCCTTCTTTCTTTAGTGCTTGAGCACCTGCAAAAACATAAGTAATATTTCGGCCAAACTGAGGTGCAAAACCAAAATCGAATAAAGAAACCAAAGACCCTACTGTAAGCATCAAATAGTTCATGCCAATTTCCTCCGCCGACAACATCTTCAATATCAAAGGCAATGTTATTAATCCAGAAGCCATCTGAAAAAACAATGTAACATACCCCCAAATAATATCTTTTCTAGATATAACAATCTGCTCTTTCACTACAATTCTTTCTCTAATTCGCACACAGGCTGCCAACCTACATCTATTAATCTGCCAATAGGTGCTACCGCGTACATTACATCATTTACCCGATAAGGTAATGCTCCCCATGCTATATTACATTTCTTTTTATACTTCTTTTCCATCATCTTTGCCAACCCACGAATTGACAGTCCTTTACCGGTACCTAAATGATAATCAGCAAAAGGTTGTTGTATAATCAATGGCAGATGACATATTACATAATTGATGAAAGATATAACATCATCTATATGTATAAAATCTAAGACTTGCTCACCTGGTGACATTTTTATCGGCTCTTGACTCTCTAAAGAATCTTTCACATAATCTATCAGTTTCTTTTGAGAGTCTTTTTCACCATAAATAGTATAAGGTATGATATTTATATATTTATAATGATTCAAATCTGAATAATATTTCAAGAGTTGTTTAAATGCAGTCTTAGTTGCCGAATAAAGATAGGCATTGTTTATTTCCATCGGCCCATATCTGTACTCTGCAAAAGTTCCAAAATTCACAAATAACTTTAAACTCTTGCACCGTTTCAAGCTATCAAGCAACAAAGTACCAAACCGTATATTGGCATCTAGCAATCTTTCTAAAGTACCAAGAATCCTTACTGGAAAGGTATGCAGCTAAATGGATAACACATTCCGGAGCGTATTTTTCTATTTCATCCAAATGCTCTATATGAACATAAGATATATCAACATCACCAAATAATTCTACAGCTTTCTTTTTATCTCGAACTATGCAAATCAATTTATTACCTCCCTGCTGCAATACTGGAACTAAATGACGGCCAACAAATCCTGTCGCACCTGATATTAAAATATTCATCACGCAACCTTTTTATAATTACGCATAGGTGCAAATGGAATATAGAGAGTATCATCTACCCCCCCCCGTTAATATTATTTAACAATACCAAAGCTTTCCAACCGGGCAAAATATTTCCCTGATAAGGACGCATAACTTCTCTTTTTCGATAAGCTCTCCCACCCCAATTTATATTCAACCTCACATCATATAAGTTTTCATAAATATCAGCTAATTCTCGCAATGATATTTGTTTACCAGAAGAAAGAACATATTCAGATAAAACAGAAACTGTCTCATCGTTCAGCATATTAGCCAACTGTTCAAATCCATTTACGACATCATCAATATGAAGCAAATCCAATTTCTGACCACCAGGAGACATAGCTAAAGTTTCACCGGTAAAAGCGATACGGTCAAATAAGGCTAAAACCTTTTTACGAGTATCTCCCGGACCATAAGTATCACACAATTTCAATGTACAGAAGCGGAGTTTACTCGTTTCTGTATAATACTTGGCCATTGTTATAAAAGCTTGTTTGCTTGCCGCATACAAGTCTACAGGATTATATTCATCCGATTTATCAGAAACATTATAATTTTGCCAAATTGTTCCTGTATTTAAAAACCACTTAGTCTCCGCTTTCTTACATGCTTCCAACAAAGCTGTTCCTAAATAGATATTGGAAAGAACTAAATCTTTAATCTGTTCACTCTTATGTTCGGCTATATAAAAAGAAGCTAGATGGATAATACCATCAATTTTTTCCTTACGCAAATAAGCAGCCAATTCATCAATATTTTCTGAAAACACAAAAACATTATTTACATTAAGAAATGTACAATTTGAACCTGAACGTACTAAAATGTACAAATTATGTCTTTTTGACAGATAGGAAATTAAATGTTTTCCAATAAATCCCGTTGCACCTGTTACCAATATATTCATAAAACTATTATAACATAAAACGACAATCTATTATCGGCTTTTCAGTACGTATCCGAATATCTCTAAATTCATCCCATGCAGTCGCTATTACAAATACATCCGAAGCGGTCACTATCTTTTCGTATTCTGAATAATAGATAATATCCAAATCATAATGAGAAGAAAATTCCTCATTAGCTACAGGATCATAAGCATATATATTATGATAGCCCTCTTTAAGCAACTGCGCTATAATCTTTGCACTCGGAGTGTCCCGAACATCATCAGATTCCGGTTTAAACGATAAACCTAAAATTGCAATTCTGATATTTTTTTTATCACCAATGACCTTCATTATCCGGTTTGTTATAAATTCCGGCATCCTGTCATTTGTAATAATCACGTTCTTCAATATTTTCGCGTCAAAGCCGGCAGTCTTAGCCACTGCATAAAGTGCATTTGTATCTTTAGGCAAACAATAACCACCATAACCACATCCAGGATAGGCATAGGAAGACATAGAGCATCCTCCCCAACGTTTGTCTAAATGAAGAATACGGAATGCCGTAGCAATATCAATATCACCAATCGCATCAGCTATAACAGACATTTCATTTGAATAACTAATCAATGTTGCCAGCAAGGTATTAGACAGATATTTGATGAATTCACCTGTATTCAATGATACACAATAAACAGGAACAGTTTGCCCATCATAGATATTACGAAGTATATTTTCCGATTTATCATCACTTACTCCCAATACAATACGGTCGGCATTCATAAAGTCAGTCCAACAATGACCTTCGCGCAAGAATTCCGGGTTATTAGCCACCCCGTAATTATCTCCAACTGTTATTCCTTTTTCTTCCAAAAAAGGAATAATCTTACCTATAGAAGTAGAAGGAGGTATAGTGGACTTAGTGACTAATACACGAAAACGGGTATCGTCAACAACATTTAATGTCTGGTCTATCGCTTCCAATAAATATGTCAAATCAGCCTGACCATCCTTCCCATAAGGAGTACCGACACAATAATAAACACAATCACTCTGCAGTATGGCTTCCTTTAATGAATCCGTAGAGACAGGATGGAAGTTATGATTTAAATGACGTTCCAAAGCGGTGTCTAATCCCGGTTCCAGGAAAGGAAGTTTGCCGGATTGAATAACAGATAATCTCCTCATATCAATCTCAACACCATAAACCGTATGTCCATACTCGGAAAAGCCCAATGCTGTAGTAAGCCCGACAAATCCTAATCCGAAAACTGTAATTACCATTTATATTCGCCCTCCTCACTTTCTTTTATAAATTTTAAAAACCTTTTCACGCCCTCTTCAACAGAAATAGACGGATTATAACCCAGAATTCTTTGAGCTTTCTCTATTTTCGGGCAACGCCTTTGAGGGTTGTTCGTTAAATACTCACTATCATCCGAAATGGCATAAACCACTTTACCTGTGTAACCAAAAATATCTTTACCGGCACTTACATAAATCTCTGCCAGCTGAGAAATACTAATTTCCGGTTTTTCAATGCCAATATTAAAATAGTCATATTTTCCATAAAGCAGTATTTTCAGGTAACCGTTTATAGAATCAGCAATATAGCAGAACGTACGTGTCGGAGACCCATTGGATAAAATCTCTATATTCCTATTTTCTTTGATTGCCAACGCAAAATCTGCAGGCACACGCTTATCATTGATGCGCATCCCGGGACCATAGTTATTGAAAGGTCTTGCCACCCCAATCGGCATATTATATTTCTGAGCAAACAGCATACACATCGTTTCACCAAAACGTTTGGATTCATCATAACATGCACGCGGTCCTGTGGCACATACATAACCATAATATTCTTCAGAAGTAGGTACATGTTCCGAATCCGGATTTCCATACAATTCACTCGAAGAATAAAACAAGAAACCTTTAATTGTTCTTTCTTTGTAGAAATCAAGGAGAGAACGAAGTCCCCAAATATTAGCATCTAATGTTTCTATCGGATACTGACGATAAAAGACAGGTGAAGCAATAGAAGCCATATGAATAATATAATCCGCCTCTGCAGCGCCGTTTACTTTTTCAATCTTATCTTTAATAATATCGAACTTTTGTATATCAAACAGAGAATCCTTTGAAAGTTCTTCTATCCATTGTGGATAGCCGAGCATAAAATTATCAAGCCCTATCACCTTTTTTAATTCCAAGTCGTCGGCCTTAGATTGAAAGAATCGCATAAAATAATATCCGAGAAAACCTCCACACCCTGTAACAAGAATAGTGGCACCTTTTAGTTTTCCCCTTTCTTCTATTGTTAGTCCGGCAAATGTATGTTCAAAGTCTTTTGCCAATGTATTTGTCACCATATCAGTTACCGATTACAAAATTCTTTTATTGTTGCAATCATATAGTCAAGCATACTATCTGTCATACCGGGAAATACACCGATCCACAAAGTATTGTTCATCACATAATCCGTAACAGGAAGCTCACCGACAATTCTGTACCCCTCCCCAGTTTCTCTCATTTCATCAAAAGCAGGATGCTTGATTATATTGCCGGCAAATAACGTACGAGTCTGTATTTTTTTGTTTTCCAGATATTGTGTTAATTCATTTCTAGTAAAACCTGCATCTTCACTGACTGTAAAAGGAAAACCGAACCAACTGGGATTAGAGTTTCTCTCTGCTTCAGGAAGAATAATACCCTTTGTTCCCAATAAACCGTCATACAACTTTTTAAAATTTTTTCGGCGAGACTCTACAAAACCATCAATCTTATCCAGTTGAGCACAGCCTATTGCCGCCTGCATATCAGTTACTTTTAGATTAAATCCCAGATGGCTATAAACATATTTATGATCATAGCCTAAAGGAAGCTCGCCATATTGTTTGGTAAAACGGTTATTACAGGTATTGTCAACACCACCTATACACCAACAATCACGTCCCCAATTTCGAAACGAACGAATTATCTTATTCAATAAAGGATTATCTGTATAAACGGCGCCTCCTTCACCCATTGTCATTTGATGAGCAGGAAAGAAAGAACTAGTTCCAATATCTCCCACTGTCCCGGACTTCCTGACAATGCCATCTATCTCAATCTCTGTACCCAACGCATCGCAGTTGTCCTCAATTAACCAAAGATTATATTTTTTACAAAATTCCGATACTACTTGCAAATTGAAAGGATTACCCAACGAATGGGCTACCATCACAGCCTTTGTCTTAGACGAAAGAGCCTGTTCCAACTGCGAACAATCTATATTATATTCAGGTATAGTAATATCTACAAATACAGGAATGGCACCATATTGCATAATCGGCGTGACAGTAGTAGGAAAAGCACACGCAACTGTAATGACTTCATCACCTCGTTTTATACGACGGTCACCTAACAAGGGAGATGTTAAAGCAAAGAATGCCAATAAATTGGCTGATGAACCAGAGTTTGTCAATGAACAATATTTTGAACCAATCCATTTAGCAAAACGATTTTCAAACTCTAGTGTCCAAGGTCCTGTAGTCAACCAAAAATCTAATGATGAATCTATCAAATTTTTCATTTCTTGTTCATCAAAAACACGTCCTCCATAATGAACGAAACTTTCACCGGGGACAAACTCTTTCTTTGCCGGATCATGCACTTCTGCATAATATTGTGCAGTTAACTCTAAAATCTGCTTCTTTAGTTCTTCTTGTTTAGACATAAAAATATTAATATTAAAAATTATTCTTTTTGTTCTTTGTTACCAAACTTTCCATGGAGCTTCTCCATTATTCCACATTTCATTTAATTCTACATTATCGCGTAGTGTATCCATAGGCTTCCAAAAACCAATATGGCGAAATGCATGCATTTTGCCTGCCTGTGCAATACTCTCTAAAGGAGAGCGTTCAAATATGACGGTATCATCATTGTCGGGAATATAATCGAATACCTCCGGTTCACAAATGAAATAACCGGCATTGATCCAGTTGCGATCACCATCAGGCTTCTCCTGAAAAGAAAGAACTTTATTCGTATCCAAATCGATCTGGAGAGCACCAAACTTACCACCTGGTTTATAAGCAGTCAGCGACAATATACAACCGGACTGACAATGCGAATCAATCGTATTGGTGATATTCAGATCAGCGACTCCATCACCATAAGTCAGCAGGAAACGTTCATTGCCTACATATTTCTGAATACGTTTGATACGCCCACCTGTTTGGGTATTCAGACCAGTATCCACCATCGTTACTTTCCAATTCTCCGAATGATTGTCAAGAATAGTAGTTGTATTATTCGATAAATCAACAGTCATATCACTGTTGTGTCGAAAATAATTAGCAAAGTATTCTTTAATCACATATTGTTTATATCCACAACATATTATAAACTCATTGATACCGTAATGACTATATGTTTTCATTATATGCCAAAGAATTGGCTTTCCTCCTATCTCAACCATAGGTTTAGGAATAAGATTGGTAGCTTCACTCAAACGAGTACCGAAACCACCTGCTAATATGACTGCCTTCATCCTTATACATTTTTTTATTTTTTATATCTAGATATTTAAAACACTCATTCAAAAAAACAGTAAACAGACTATATCTAACAATAAACGATGTACTCAATATGCATTTTTTTCTCCTACAAGTACATTAGCTATAGTCTTATAAATGATATATAAATCAAGTAATATTGTCCAATGCTCCATATACCATATGTCAGCCTTCACACGACCTTCCATTTGTGACAGTTCTTTAGTTTCACCACGGAATCCGTTCGTTTGTGCCCAACCCGTTATCCCGGGTTTAATAAAATGGCGTACCATATACTTATCAATCAATTGTGTGTAGACCTCTGTATGAGCCAACATGTGGGGACGAGGACCTACTAACGACATTTCACCTTTGAATACATTAATAAATTGTGGAAGCTCATCAATATTAGAACGGCGAAGAAAATCTCCAAATCGGGTCTTTCGAGGATCATCTGCTGTTGCCTGCTTGCAATCCGCCTCTTCATTCACCAGCATGGAACGAAATTTATAGCATTTGAATTCCCTGCCATTCAAACCGGTTCGCATTTGTGTAAAGAATATAGGACCGGGAGAAGTCAACTTTATGATAATTCCCACAATAAGATAAATAAACGGGAAAATAGTAACTAAAAAAAGCCCTGATAATACTATATCGAAAATCCGTTTTAATAAACGATTCTCCATTTTGCTAAGCGGTTCATACCGCAAATTCAAAATTGGCATATTACCCACTACGCTATGCCAAATACGTCTAGGAAACCCCTTACATATATTAGGAACGCCATGAAAATAAAGCAAATGGTTCTCACAATAATTCATTATAGAAAAATTATAGCGTCCCTCCTCCATTGACAAAGAACAAAAAACATGCTTGATTCCTGTGTGTCCGGACATAAATTCAGAGAAACCATCAGGACTACCACAATAAGAACATTGGGAGGAAAAAACATCATTAGGTTTAATATCAAAATAACCTACGACTTCATAAATAGATGCCAAAGAACTCTCCATTTCCTCATATAACATCTGCATATTATTACCTCCGCCTATAAAAACAGCATAGCGTTTGTGTTTACCCTTCGCACAATAACTAATCAGCAAATGACGAATTATGATACGATAGATGCTTAGAATAACAAAGAGTATGAAAAAATAAACAAAAAAAAAGAGTGGAGAGATTATGGATATTCCACTAAAAGCCATGATACAAACCCAAAAGACCGAAAAGGTTATGATATTCTTCAAAACACGTAACACAAGCTGGTCGGCACGAATTTCTCTGCTATTCCAGGCTCTTCCACGAGATGCCGAACAGGCTATGTAACAGAGACTAAGCGAAGTCATCATCAAAGAAGCAGTACAGGAAAAAGGCAAATACATAAACGCACTTTTCCAGAAGAGAAGGAGGCCAAACAGGCACAAGTTCAAAATGATCAGATCTCCCAATACTGCAATAAACTCCACAACTTTATTTATCTGGTTAGCTGACGCCATAACACTTCACTAATTGTATATATTAAGCACGGATTTCTTTAAACTTATTCAGGAAATCTTTTCCGAATAAGTTCCAGAATATAACAATACAAACAGACAAGAAGACAAATGCCAGAACATATATTTTTCTACTGGTCCCCGAAGGTTCCAATGGTACCACAGCTGGTTCCACCACTGCAAATACAGGTTTTTCTTCCTGAACTTTGGCTCTGGCAACCTGAAGCTGACTCGCCACTTGGCTGTATACCTGATAAGCAAGATTCATATCATTCTGCAAACGTTCCTGTTCGGCACGGACACTCTGCAAAATTATATTATCATGAGAATCCAGATAATCGGCATATTTCTTCTGAGCGGCATAATATTCCTGCCGGCGTTCCTTGAAAAGCTTCTCCAAATAAAGGCAATCCTCTTTTGCCTTGAAAGTACGATAGTCTATAATATATTCCTGTAATTTCTTCACTACAGAATCGGCTATGATTGCAGCTACCTTAGGATTTTGAAAAGTTGCAGTAACGGAAGTCATCGAGGTTTTCTTATCCACAGTAGCAGTTATCATTTTCTTCAAAGTTTCTATTTTCTTCGATTCCTTCTTTGAAAGTTCAATTGCGCCCTGATTTGTTTTACCAGAAGATATGGACTCATCCTTTTCGGCAAACAAAAGCTTTACCTCACCAATTACCATACCCGGAAATCCTATTACATAACTCCAACAGGGAGAAGACTCTTCATCTAAATAAGTATTCAATGTCATAACTTCATTTTTTGCTACCGATATTTCCATGGTAGAAAGTTCCAATAAGAAAGGAGTAGAAGATACAATGTCAGCAGATAAAGAAGCATTCAAGGCATCAGTGCCATCACCCACAGTCATCCCGCTTCCCAAAAAAGAAGCAGCCAAACCAGATAAGCCACCACCTTTATTATTACCCATTTCCGGAGAAAGAGTTACTTCAACCGTATACTGTTTGGGAATGCTGATTGTAACGATAATACCAATTAGCAGACCAATGCCGGCAGCTTTATAGATTTTCTTACGGATAGCTATAATCTTACGAAGAAAGTCCATCAAGTCGATTTCAATCTCTTCATTGTCAGGAGTCGCTTGCTTCCGTTTTGTTTCCTTTTCAGATTCTTGTTCTATCAGAGTAGCCATAAGAGGTATTCGTTATTTCTTTATTAAGTTAGCAATAGAAGCAACCATCATTCCCAAAGTACTGAAGGTAGTAGCATAACCTAGAATATTACCCATATTAGTTTTCTTCTTAGCTTTACTAGGCACAATTATCTCACACCCAGGCTCAATCTGTTTCTTGCCACTACCTTTCACTTTAGTTACCTGGCCGTTCATATAAACTATAAATT
>ERZ779919.1089-NODE-1089-length-10388-cov-2.22317_pt1 | contig 10388 bp, 10 predicted proteins | sample MGYA00511349_ERZ779919 | MGnify/ENA primary metagenome ERZ779919 (study PRJEB29588, sample SAMEA2147384) | human gut metagenome | biome: human gut; feature: human-associated habitat; material: faeces | place: Denmark | collected 2008/2010 ...
TTGCCAAGGTTGAGGTCGCGGGTCCGAGTCCCGTTTTCCGCTCACAAAAACGAGTGATAATCAATGGATTGTCGCTCGTTTTTCTTTTTACGGGTGCGAAATAAAATTCTCCATAATGCCTTTTTCGCGCCGTTTCCCGAAGAATGTTTTACCATTTGTTTAACCATGTTTTACGGCGGTAAAACACCACCCGCGTCTGTCTGCATAATGCCGCAACATTATGAGTGTCAGCATCAATGCCATTTGCAGAAAAGACCGCATCAATCAAAACCGCACCACGAACATCTACCTGCGTTTTACCGTCAATCGCCGCAGCCGCTATGTAAGCACGGGAATCAATATCCCCGCCGACGATTGGGATTTCGACACCCAAACACTTAAAACGCAGAATCCCGCCGTTCAGCTACGGATTTACGAGCAAATCGAGAAATACGACAAGCGCATCAAACGGCTTGAAGCGTTGGAGGTCCCCGTAACGCTGGACAATGTGCTGGAAACCGACGGGCGGAGGGTCTATTGCACGATAGCCGAATATTTCCGCCGCACGATTGCACAGTTGGAATCGGTGGGTAAAATCGGCTCGGCATCGAAACACAAGGTCACGTTCTCACTCCTGCAACAATTCCGCTCGACCAATATCCGTTTCGACGAAATTACGGTCGGCTACCTGCGTGATTTCGAACTGTTCCTAATGAAAAAGGGGAACAAGAGCAATTCGATAGCCACGAAATTCAGCGTTCTGAAAGCCGTCTATAACAAGGCTCTTGCCGAGGGGATTTTCACCACGCCGCACAGTCCGTTTCTGCAATTCAAAATCGGACGGTTGTGGACAGCCACCCGCAAACGCGCCATCCGCAAGGAGGAGGTGCAACGGCTGATGCAGGCGGAGATACCCGCCGACGGTTCGGCCTATCTGGATTTCGCACGGGACATTTTCCTGTTTTCCTATCTCTCGGCAGGCATCAATTTCAAAGACATCGCCACCCTGCGTTACTGCGACATGGACGAGGAAAGAATCTACTATGCCCGCCACAAAACCAGCAAGGAGATGACCTGCCACCTCTCGGAGCAGTCGAAAGCGATTATCGGCAAATACGCCAAATCCGACCATGCGGACGAAGATTATATTTTCCCGATACTCGACCGCCGCATACACAAGACCGAGCAACAGATTTACGACCGAGTACGCAAGGTGCTGAAACATGTGAACAAGGCCCTGCACGAGTGGAGCCGATTATTGGGGCTGAAAATCGAACTGACTACCTATGTCGCAAGGCACACGTTCGCAACCGTGCTGAAGCGATCGGGAGTGAATATTGCGATAATTTCCGAATCGTTGGGACACTCCGATTTATCGACTACCCAAATCTATTTGGACAGTTTCGAGAACAGCCAAATCGACGCGGCGATGCAGAATCTATTGTGAACGAAAAAGGGCACTCCGACGAATATACGGAGTGTCCTTTTTTTCAACGGCAGCAGGCTGAAATTAGGCGACCGTCGCTTGTTCGGGAAGACGTTTTATATCTTCCGACAGAAATCTGTCCGCATCTTCGGGCGAGAATCGTTTCCCGTAAAGTTGCACATCAGCCCCTAATGTACGGGATACTCCGTCTTTCAGCACCTTTTTCATCGTGGCACTACCGAGGAACACAATATGTTCCGCTACATATTCAGGCTTCAAGCCCAAGATTTCACACTCGCGGCAATACCTGCGACTGTCAAGCAGGATATTTACCTGCTCCATGAAATCAGCCCAGAATTTGTTAGCATCCGAGTAAGCCGCATTCATAAATTTGTTGATGCAGGCCAATTTAATTTCGTTATCCTTTTTCAGTTGGACATCGAAAACGGGCCGCGCCTGCGTCATTACCCGCCACATCGGGGGCGTAGTCGAACGGCGGCGGCGCGAGGTCTGCGCCGTCTGCTGTTCTTTCTGTTCGACAACGGGAGCAGTTGTAGCGGTTGCGGCGGTTGCCGCGTTAATTTCATTGGCGTTTAAGCCATTCTGCAAATTTGAATTTGCCATAATCTTAAATACTCCTTTTACAGAGGGGCTTAAATTATTCTGCATCCCTTGCCCAAGTGTTTGCAGGCCGTCGGGTTTATCCCTTTCGACACTACAAAGATTTGACTTTTCGCACCCCAAATACGGGGAGTGAAATAAAGGGCGTTTTTGCTCTCCCTCTGCAAATTACAGATAAACAGCGGAATAAGTTGCAGGCATGCGCCCTTTGCAGGACTTAATTATTCCTTTTAACGAATCGTCGCTATACAAAAAGCTGTCATTACGGGTAAATTCATAGAGGTAACAGATACGCGAAATCAGCAACAGACGATTCAACGAAACACTCTTGTCGGGTTGCTTCGGGCGGTTGTCTCCCAATAAGGTGTTCAGCATATCCCGATACATCTCCACAGTCCGATAAATCCGAAACGACGTACTCGGATAGGTTTGGTCGAAATTGCCCGTATCAATCCCGTAATACTGAATCTTCCTGCCTTTGCATTCCCGTTCATAGGTTTCCCGCAGCCAATGCAAAATCCCACGCTTTATAACGGGCAGAACCTCGACTTTCTTTCTGTTCTTTTTAAGGGTTATTTCAATATCATCGTCCGCGAAATCCTCGCCTAACTCTTTGAACAGATTTTGCACCGCCTTATCCAAAGACGCGGGTTTCACAAGGCCGCAGTTCTTAAACGAGGTTTCGACATAATCGTAAATAAAGACCAGCGCAAACCAGAATTTCTCGACATCCAGCCCCAATCCCATAACCGTAGCGATTATATCGTCGTTAGCGAGATAATCCGACTTGGCAAAGGGCATCTTAATCTTACCCGTACAGTAGCGATATTCGAATTGCGGCGTGCGGATTCCATACGTCTGTTCATCGCATCCGCAGGCAATATCAACATAATGGCGCAACTCTCGGCGCATCGGGTCGAAATCCCAATGCACAATCTTATCGTTTTCATCCATCAGTAAGGATTCATACAGACTCTTACGGATGGTATCGGCCTCCTTTTCATTCATAAAATAGCGTTTTACACCCAAATTTACGGCTTTTTACGTGTACATCGCACTTATTTACCATGCAAAAACCGCTATTAGCACTTAAAACACGTGTTCGAAAGGAATTTTAGAACAGCCGCACCATGTACCGAACTGCTAATAGTGTTAAATTGCATGACACGAAAGGTGTTTTAGAACAACTCACTATGTAAAATACCCGCTAATACTACATTTTGCACATTAATTTCCCCGTCGAACACACTCCGCCACCCCGTAAACAGCCCAATAATGCCATATAAGACATAGATAAAAATGTTCGGATTAATTGCTGTCCGACCTTTGTTGTCAATAAAAAAGGTGCTATCTTTATAATACGAGAGAGGAAAATCCGACAAGTAAGGGTAAGGTCATGTAAGGGACATTTTCGGTGTCCCTTGCTTTTGTGCCCTGCTCGCATATTTTTTGTGTCGGAAATCAATTCTCCTTATAAAGATACTTTCCACACCGAAAAAATGCGGCCGCATAAAAAGTGTGTCGGAAATTAAATTTACTAATAAAGATGTTACCCGCACAAAAAATATGCGGCGTAATTTTTCCCTTACTCTTTACTTATGAATTCAATCATTACCGCACCATCGGACGCACTCCACGTTCAGCAAATTCCCGAACTCGACAACGAATTACCCGAAAACTGCATCTTTAATAAGGGCAAGACGGGATGCGGCGCAACGACACTTGCCATCGAGAACCGAGTGCCGACCTTAATTGCCGTTCCGACGGTGAACCTTATCAAGAACAAACTGCCCGAACACGCCGACCTGCTGGGGGTTTACGGCGGTGTCACCAACCAAGAGATAGCCGACTATCTGAAAACGCACGACCGCTGAAAAATCATGGCCACCTATGATGCAATTCCGCGTGTCGCAGAGGTTGCAGGAGCGGAGATATACGCCAAAGCCCTGCTGTTGGTAGACGAATATCACCGCCTGCTGTTCGACTATTCATTCCGACACCGAGCCGTTATGGGATTACTTGCCGAAATGCCCAAATTCAGCCGTGTGACTTATATGTCCGCGACACCCATCGAGCGGGAATTTCTGCTGGATGAATTGCAGACCTTGCCGACAACGCGGATTATCTGACCCAGCGAACCGCCGATGCAGGTGCGGTTGTGGCATGAAAACAGCCCGTTGGCATCGGTCGTAAATCTTTGCCGCAATGCCGTAACGCACAATATTCCCTGCAATCTGCATTTCTTTGTAAACAGCGTCGATTTTATCGGGCGGGTGTTGCATCATGCCCGACTGTCGCCCGACGAGGTGAAAATCGTCTGTTCGACAAGCGGGACATCCGAGCAGATAAACCGCGAGAAATTAGGCGATACTTATACAATCGGAATTCCCGACAAAGCGGTGCGCAAAATCAATTTCTACACCTCGACGGCTTTCGAGGGGTGCGACATTTACGACAAGCAGGGCAAGATATACGTCGTGAGCGACGGCACGGCACGACATCACCTGCTGGACGTTTCGACGACGATACGGCAGATTGCAGGACGCATACGAGATACACGTTACAAAGAGATAACGCATATCTTCTCGACGGTACGATACGCCGAGGGCATCACCTATCCGCAATTCAAAGCCGCAACGGAAAAAGAATTGGATAAGGCCGAACGCTTCGTGAAATGATATGCGACGGCGGATGAAGATTTACGCAATCAAATTTACACCAATAACAAATACATCAATACCGATACAATGACCATAGACCGCAACCGAATCAAATTGGAACTGCTGAATTTTCGCAACTATGCCGAGATTTACGCCGACAGCCGTAACCTTATTACGGAATACGAGCGTAACGACAACAAGATAACAACTGCCGAACGGCATGACATCCGACTGACCAAGCTGGAAAAGAACGCCAAAGCCAAGATACCGTTTAAGGAGTTGTTCGACCGATACGCCGAACTCAAAGCGTCCGACACGAATCCTTTTTCGACGGACGTGTTCGCATTATCGCTTATCGAGCGGCGGAACCCGTTGGTAAAACAAGCCTTTGAGATATTGGGGACAGAACGGGTGCGGGAACTCAAATACAATCAGACGCAGATACGGCGCGAACTGATTAAATGCTCGGCGGATGAACTCGCATATAAAATCGTCAAACGGATAAATACCGATTTACACCACGGAAAGGCGATACCCTCTAAAATCATTAAAGAGAGATTGCAGACCATATACGACGATTTGGGGGTTGAGCGCAGAGCAAAAGCGACGGATATTGCCCAATGATTCGATACCGCGAAAGGCTACAAGAACATCGACGGCAAAAACACCGAGTGCTACACCATCATAAGGGGTAAACTCGTTGCAAGGAAAAAGATTGCAGCGGAATAATAGCGCAACTCCGATTGGCTGAAAAGTCGGTCGGAGTTTTTCGGTACATATACCCCGACCGAGCGGACAATCCCTATTTTTCACCCCTCCCCATTTTCGGATGGAAAACCGAATTTTCATCCTTCCCATTTAATAGGATTCCACATAAAACAGACCACTCCCTATTTATGCCCGAAACCATATAACAGCATAGAATTATCGGAATTATATAGAATCGGAAAGCTATTCTTACATGGAGATATGCCGCCCTGTTTAGTTGGTTATGAATGGAGTTATCTTTTTACAAGTAATGGGGAATAACTCTAAACTTTACAGACCATGAAAACATTAAATGAAAGGGCGACAGAAATTCTGCAAGCCTTGTTAGCCGTGCGGGCTAAAAAACTGAAAATCAAAAATGCAAGCCAGACAATCCATGTGAAACTGACTGACTGCATCGGAAAGTACAACCTTATTTCGCTGACACAGCACATCGAAATAAATGGCGTTCTTTTCCGTGACCCCGAAGTGATTTTTGCTTTCGACACCATTAAACGGCAGTTTATCCCTTACCACTACATCAACGATTTTTTTGAAATCGAGAAATGTTGTGCCACACCGACGGTAGAGGGATTAATACCTCGCAACGAAATAGACCAACACAATTTAGCATGTTTCGTAAACCGTTGGCTGTTGCAACTAACCTCAAAACTGGAAATCCAATGAATGCGCAACGAATAGTACAGAATTGTGTTTTGAAGAATCAAAGCACGGTTATCGAGGAAATGATACGGGCAAACCTTATTTCCGAAGAATATCTTTATCCGTTCGCGGATGATGTCATGGAATGGTGGCTGATTGATTCATGGCTGGCCGAACGACTGAAAGCGCAAGGCGAGGTTATCATCGAGGAATACGGTTGCTACTGGTGGGGCAGACAATCCAGCGGGCAGGCGATTTACATGGACGGCGTAATACAAGAAATCTGCGGAGAGGATTAATCCAACTTACAACTAACAAAGTTTCGATTCCATAGCGTAACCTATTGGATAGAAACTTTGTTTTCAAGAACTTTGCACAATAAAAGCACAGCAAATTTCCATAGAGTGTTCTGTCTTTTAGAAACATTTTCTATCTTTGTGTCGTTACCGAACAGGTAGCAGACATATTAGTAACGTGAAAGTGTTTCGCGTTTACTCTCAAATAGAAATCTGACAGTTTCAAAATTAGCACGAGAGTAAGCAAGACAGACACTCTTCATTTGTGTAGCTATATATCATCCCGATATATACTGCCAAGTGTGGAGATTTGCTTATTTGTACCAAGGTTTTGTCAGAACCTCTATTTGGATAAGCGAACAACTCCACACTTTCTTTTTGCACATAACCCACCGCAGTAGGAGTTGATACGGTACAACATTTATGATTATGCCGTCATCAAGTTTCGAACTTCTTGAAAAGCAAATTGAATCGAATCCGATTCAACAGAATCTCTATCGGCAATGTTTAATAGAATGTACGCCGAATAACACAATCTTATCAAGAGCAAAAATCATCTTATTACTTGCTACCAAATTAACAGAAAGCGAAAAATCTGTTTTGTCTTTACCTGATGGGGAACTACCCGAAAGTTCGTTGCAAACCTATGCCGAAATTGGAGCACTATTACTTTATGAATTATATCCCGAACAATCGTCCAATAGCCATGATGTTATCCAACAATTAAAAGATAAATTCAAAATGATAATAGAGGGAACTAATCAATGATATTTCAATTTTATAATTTCGATTAACTATGAAAAGCTTACTATCCTTACTGCTTTGCAGTTTGTTGCTGTTCGGTTGTAGCGATAAGTACGATGACAGCGCATTGCGCAATGATTTGAATGACCTCGAAAATCGCGTAGCAAAATTAGAGGAACTCTGCAAACAGATGAACACGAATATTTCATCGTTGCAGAAGATTGTAGAAGCATTGCAGGATAATTTGTCGATTTCCAAAGTTGAACAAATTTCCGATGGTTATATTATCTATTTTTCCGATGGTTCTACTGCTACTATTAAAAACGGCAAAGATAGCGGTGATGCTCCCGTTATTGGTGTTAAACAAGATACAGATGGCTGTTATTATTGGACGCTTGATGGCGAATGGCTGACTGATGAAAAGGGAAATAAAGTAAAAGCACAAGGTACAGACGGTAAGGACGGAGTTGATGGCGAGGATGGAAATGACGGTACAGACGGAGAAGATGGAATTACGCCGCAACTGAAAATAGAGGATGGCCGATGGATGCTATCAATGGATGATGGAAAAACTTGGACTGATATAGGACAAGCAACGGGGGCAGATGGAAAAGATGGAGAAGACGGGACGGATGGAGAAGATGGGATTGATGGCAAGGACGGAACAAACGGCATCTTCAAAAGTGTAACGGAAGATGATGATAATGTCTATTTCACATTGGAGGACGATTCTGTTATTACGATTCCCAAAAGCGATAATTCAAAGTTTGCAATCACATTCGATACAACGGATGTAACCATTCTCAACGGGGGAGAAAGCAAAACAATTTCCTACACGATTACGGATGCAACGGAAAATACGGTTGTCAAAGCCATTGCACAGGATGGTTGGAAAGCAAAAGTAAATACAACATCTGCGGATAAGGGAACGATTACGATTACCGCTCCTAATCCGATTGTAGAAAGTGAAATCCTTGTGTTTGCTAATGACGGTTCCTATCGTACTGTTATGGCATCTTTGAATTGCGCACAAGGCCAAATTATTATAGCAGACAATTCTATTGATATATCATCCGACGGTGGAACAAAAGAAATTAAATTGACTACGAATTTAGATTATTCGGTTGAGATTCTCGATGATGCTAAATCGTGGTTATCGCTGGCCTCTAATACACGGGCTATGCGAGAAGACACCATTACCTTTAATATCGCCGCTAACGAAGGCATTACAAGATTTGCCACGGTTATATTAAAAGAAAAATGCGGAAATCCACTTCAAACCATAATTTTTAAGCAATTAGGAAATTGTACGGAAATACAAGTGGATACACAAGGAACCCTTGCAACATTACTTGCTGATTATGATTTGGAACATATAAAAGCTTTGAAAATCAAAGGAGAAATAAATAGTGAAGATTTCCTAATAATTAGGCAAATAACTAATTTATCTCTTTTAGATATTTCGGAAACAACCCTTTCCATTCTTCCCGATAATTGTCTTAATAATTGTAAAATAACATCTATTTCTTTACCACCTACTCTCAAAATTATCGGAGCAGGGGCATTTGCATACTCCCAAATAAAGGATATTACAATCCCAGCCAATGTGCAAATTATAGGAGACCAAGCATTTCGCAGTAGTTCTTTAAAATCTATTTTTTTTGAAGAAAACTCCTTACTACAAAGAATAGGGAAGCGTGCATTTTATTCCAGTTTGATAGCTTCATTTACAGTACCATCAAATGTCGAGACAATAGAAAGCGAAGCATTTAGTTTCTGTCAAAATTTATTGGCAATAACTTTTGCTCCTAATGGACGATTAACTAAAATTATAGGAGGGATAACACAAGATGAACGCGTGTTTTCAGACTCTAAGAATCTTCAAGAAATTAATAATATTCCAGCGAGTGTCAAATCAATTTACCCTTATGCTTTTAAAGATACAAAACTTCAAATTATAACTTTTGAAAAAGATTCACAATTAGATACAATAAATTATTGGGCATGCCCAACATTACAAGCAATTACGATTCCTAAAAATGTAAAAATCATAAAAGAGGGAGCATTTGCAAAATATAATTTAAAAGAAGTGAATTTTGAATCTAACTCACAACTTACTATTATCGAGGGCGGATTCAAAGATTATCGTCCCGCATCTTATACACCCAATGGCGCATTTTATAAATGCATTAATCTATCACACATAACTATTCCAGCCAATGTGGAGGAAATTGGCCCTACTGCTTTTATGGAGTGTACCAATTTGCAAACAGTCAAATTTGAAACAAACTCTAAACTAAAAAAAATTGGAGGTGGTTATGCCTATTTCTATTATCAAGAAGGTAATATATATACATATAGAGGGACACAACTTGGAGCTTTCAATAAATGCAGTTCGCTGCTCGAAATAGAAATACCTACAAATGTGGAAATAATACCACCAACAGCTTTTTATGGATGCTCGTCTTTAAAAAAGTTAACATTTGGGAATAACTCTCATTTAAAAGAAATTCAAGGTGAATTTTTGGTAGGATACGGTGAATACACGAGCAATTATGCAATCAGTAGATATTTAGGGGCATTTAATGGTTGCGATGCGCTAACTCATATAACATTCCCTGCATCATTATACAAAATAGGAATTGGCGCATTTGCAAATTGTCAACAATTGTCGTCCATTGATTTCGAAGATAATGCACAATTAGAATACGTGGAGAGTTATGGTGAATATCCACATTTTTACGGAGCATTCTCGAATAGTAATACACTACGATTCGTAGATATGTCATCATGCAGAAATGTTAAAGAATTTGGGGAATATACTTTTTACAAATGCAATATTGATTTATTTAAAATAGGTGCATTAAATCCACCATCATGCGAATTTTACCAAGCATTAGCGGAATATTCAATTTTAAAAGTTCCAACAGAGAGTGTCGATATTTACAAACAAGCAAAGGGTTGGAACAAATTTTCAAGTGTAATGAATTTAAGCGAATAATTTGGAACACAGAAATATTAATACGATTATCTACCTTTGTACTAACCTTTGTTTAATTCGCTCTAAACAACCGAACTTTATTCTAAAGAAATAATTCAAATCCAATTTTCCAAGTGACAGACTTTGTGAAAAGGTTAGTCTATAAGACCCTTTTGCAGAGTTTGTCACTTTCTTATTTTGTTTATTTCGCTAATAATCTTATCTTTATAAAGATAAATAACAATTAAATTTTAGCTAAAATGAACAGATAC
>ERZ779919.1094-NODE-1094-length-10362-cov-3.08295_pt1 | contig 10362 bp, 7 predicted proteins | sample MGYA00511349_ERZ779919 | MGnify/ENA primary metagenome ERZ779919 (study PRJEB29588, sample SAMEA2147384) | human gut metagenome | biome: human gut; feature: human-associated habitat; material: faeces | place: Denmark | collected 2008/2010 ...
GGATCATTAGCCTTTTTATTTTAATACACTATATAGAATCGCGGAGACGCTTACATTCACTTTCAGAATCATCATCCGAACAACTACTTATTAATCCTAACATTCCAATGAATATGATTAATTTATATAACGATTTATTCATCATAGTATCCCATTTTATTTCTATTTATTTATAGAGCAAAAATGGGGATGCCCTCACTAACACCTTACCGAGAAGCATCCCCTTAAACTTAAGAGAAAATTTATTTCACAAGAGATTTAGTCTTACTAATATAAGTTTTCCACTTCCGGCTTGTTATAAATGAGCGAGCCAAAAGTTCCCACAGGGCGTTTCAAAGGTACAGATGGTACTCTAATGATTTCATCTTGTTGCGAGCGGGTCATTCCTGATCTTCCGCTACGTTTCACAGGTTCTCCTGTAGTCGGATCCACTCCTTGAACATCACATAGTGCCCAATATAATGGATAATTGAAATCAAAATTATCCCAATCTCCGAAAGCATAAGGAAATACATTATCAATATCATCCTCATAGCTTGAGTTTTGATTGTTCAACATGACATCCGGATCAATGCCATCAGCATAATCACCCCAATCCTTAGCATTGAAAGAACGGAAAGTAATCGGAGCAAATTCATAATATTTATTTCCATATTTATACTCTTGCACTTCCATTCCCACGTTCTTTCCCTCCGTGCGGCTACCAAATAATTTCACAGGGAAGTCGATTCCTCTTAATCCATTAATTATCAATTCACTGGCGGAAGCCGTTTCTTCTGAACAGATGATTCTTACAGAATTAAGATTTAGATCATCACCATCTCCAAAACGGATATATTCATCCGCACCGGAACTACGTTGCATTTTCATAAATACATCCGAACGATGTGATGTACCAGCGATGGAAGCTGCTAAATAACGGGCTAATTCAACTGAACCTCCATTATTGAAACGCAAATCTAAAATCAAATCTGTGATACCTTCTGCTTTGAACTGTTGAATTACATATTTCAAGTCTTCCTCAAAGTTCAAATCAAAACTTAGATAAACCAAATAACCGATGTTGAATTTATTCTCTTTTTTATCTTTTATAAACATCGAATTCAAGATAGGACTATTGTTGTAAGCACCGGTAGTTAATGTAGTCGTTCCATCCACTAAATCATAACCACCCTGTTTTTCATCAAAGATTTTGCGTCTATAGCCGATCTTAAAAGTTTCACCTCCACCTGCATAAAACAAAGTACTCATATATTGCTGGTAATTATTCTTATTCAAAGTAACCCCATCAACAGAAACAATCACGTCGCCCCGTCTCAATCCGGCTTTGGTAGCAGGAGATTCTAAATACACATATCCAATAGATAACCCAATAGTTGTTCTATCCGGCATATAAGAAGAGAAAAACGTACCAAGCCCCGATCCTACGACACTTGTTGCACGAGTATTTGCACGCGTTCTACCGGAACCAGTAGTCTCCGTAATATAAGAATAGATATAACGCTTGCCGGCATTGACAGAGAATGCACGATAAGTACCTCCATCCTCCATGTTGGTTTTCATCGGTAAAAGATAAGTTGTCAGAAATTTATCATAAGATACTGATTTATAATCTATATCCAATGTATTATATTCATCCTTAAAGAGATAATGCTCCTTCAAATATTTATCCATAAACTCATTAAGAGCCAGATCTACTGCTGTTCCGGAGCCTCCTTTTTGTGTAATAGTACAAACAGTAACAGGAGTTTTATATCCTTCTACTTGTACGACTACTGTCAGTATTCGTTCCTTTTCGGTTTCATTTTTATCAACCTTTACTCTGAATCCTCCCTTACCAGCAGCCGAATTGCCACTAATATTAGTCATTGAGGCCCAATCCGATCCCGTAGAATATTGCAGGGAAGGAGTCCATTTACCTACAGCAGTAAATGAAATATCAACCGTCTCTCCATATTGAGAAACCGCTTTTTCGGTTTCATTGCTGATTGCGGTAATTCCGTTATCCGTATCGTCTCCCACTTCTCCGTCGTCACTATCCGAACAGTTACTGAACGTAAACAGACACAAGACAAGTAATACTACACTATAAAAACTATAAAATATATTTTTCATTTATCTTTTTATTAAATTGGAAAACTAAAAAATTATTCTGCCGGGGCTTCCACGACAGTTTTGGAAACTTCATAAAAGCGTCCTTCCTCATCTATCCAGGTTACATTAATATTCGTTGGTAATGAAGTATATTTAGAACCTGAATAAGTAGATGTTTGCTTCTCCCCATGTGCCATCACAGATCTTATCTGTTCATCATACATGCCGGTCAGATAGTCGGCAGGTGCCACATATACGTAAAACATCTTACATGCAGTTTTAGGAATTACAGTATACGAGATTGTATAAAACTTATCTTTCACTATCTTATCAATCTTCACCTCCGGAACACTGGCATTCCACAAGTCCGTATCTTTTATCCGGACATAGGTTACCTTTTTGCTCGTATATTCCTTTTTAACCATTGTTGTAGACGGATTACCGTCAGCATCAACCGCTATCATATAGAGTACATATTCTGTATTAAACTGTATATCCTCAATGAGCAATTGATGGTTGTTCAAGTCAGCTACCGCAATTTCAGTCACTTCATTGTTCATTATCAAAGCTTGCTTTACCATTTCTTCATCTCCCCAATACGGATAATTCTTGAACTCGCTCATTTTCATGTGAATATATCGGTATTTCACAGGGTTACCAGTCGGTGTCAATGTCAAAGTAGTAGATAAGGTTCCCGCTTCGATAGATACATCAACCGAAATAGAAGAATTATACGACATTTCTTTTGAATCGGCCTGTACTTTAATTAATGAGCCCAATTGTCCTTTATTATCCAAAGCCACCGCAACCAAAAATCCCTTTGTTCCCGGTTCTAAAGAAGCCCTTTCAAAATCAACAGCCTCTTTAGATAAATTTCCGTTCTCGATAAGATACGAAATAATCTCTTTTTCTGTAGCATAGTGGGTTATAGCCTGTTCTGTCATATAAGAGTAATAAAATTTGTAACAGTTTGTCCCCGGAGTGATGGGGGCGTTAACACTAGTTACCGTAGATTTTATTGTCCCTATATTCACTGTAGCAGTTCCACCATACGTCAGCGCAGGAATTGAAATCTCCACTGCTGCCAGTTCTTCTGTTGTATATCCCTTTTCTATCTTATAAGGAATAGCCCAAAGTACATAAGTTGTTCCCGGTATAACTCTTGGCAAAAAATCCAACACCTTACCTTCTAATGGTCCGTTATAATCAGAAGACTGTTTGGTTCCGCCACCAAAGGCAAGATCTTCTATTACCATATCGGGTGAATAGTTGGCTTTATTCGTAATCCCGGTATAATAAGACTCACAGCCTTTTCTAGTCGCAGAAACCGTTGCACCTTCAAATGTTATATCCGATACCTTCAATTCTACAGTCGCAGCAGTCTTTATCACAGTTGCAATCACATCATCAGGCAAACACGCTTCATCCATTTCCGGTGATGGCACTGCCCAGATCATATATGTCATTCCGGCTTCAGGATCCTTGCCCAGTAATTCTGCCAACGCAACTTTATCAAGAGCTTTTGTTTTCATATACATACGGGCAGAATATCCGTTTACCAGTTCAGCTACAGATTCTGCACTATATTCACTGATTTCCAACACTCCCAGATAATACACTTCTATTCCACTTGCCAAAGTGGTGGAAACCATCTGTCCCTCAACTGATATATTCACAGGAGCCTCCCCTATCACTACCGGAATTTCCGAAATAATACTCTTTCCGTTAGATGCAACAGCTACTATAGCAACCTTACCACCACTCTCTGCATACTGATTCTCTTTCACAGGAGCAATAATGGTCAGTCCTTTTCCTGTTAACGAAGTTTTCCAACCGTCGGGTTTCGTTACAGTATATTTTGAAATACCACTCATCTCAACCGGTATCAGTTTCTCTTCACCGTTCGCAAAATATTGCTTTCCTGACAACATCTCGCATTTCAAATCTTTAGATTTCAAGACTTTCAATACCGTACCATCCTTCAGTGTGAAATAAGCATAATCATCGTCCTCACTTACTCCACTAAAAAGAGAAGTATCTCCCGTAGATTCACCGGAGGCATACACACCAGTAGATTCCCAAGTCTTTCCACCATCAGAAGAAATCTCCCACTCCTTCGTTTTTGTATTGATACGAATCTTAGGAGCAGTGCCCGTCACAGGCATTTTATTGCCTTCATCATCTTTTAAAAACGTTTTCTTACCATCCGTACCGGTCATTCCCCAGTAATAAATGCCATCTTCATCTTTTATCACGGTTATTTGTGGAACATCTTCCCCATTTCCTCCATTCCGAATGGTAATCTCTGTCTTATCCGAAAATTTAATAGTATAACTACCATCTTCATTCTCCAATACAGAAGCTATTGATTTATTTTGTGAGAGAGCATCAGTCAGTGTCTTCAACGTAGAAATATCGCTTTGTACATTTTGCAAGGAAGCTTCTAATTTATCCATGCGATCTTCCAGACCGGAAATAGAGTTTTTTAGATCATCGTCGTTATAACATGACGAAAACATTACTATACATACAGCCATCAGGAAAAACATCTTTTTCCTGCACTCCATAAAAAATTGAATTCTTCTCATATCCATATTTTTTTGATGATTAGAGAAAAGCCGCACGACAGACTTTCACACCATCGTGCGGAATAATTTATTTTAGCAACCCCTATTTAGCATGAGGATGTTTACCCAGTTTTTTCAGATCAAGATAAATAGTACTTCCACTCATCATCGCCCCCGGAGTATTCTTTTTCACTTCTTCCTTAATGATCATATTGGCAGGAATCCGTTTATCTTTCTTGATAACCTGTGGTTTTGCCGTTCCTATCATCCCCTTTGCTGATTTCGGAGCATCCGGGAACAATACGGAAGGATCTGTTATTATACCTTTGTCCTTATCATAGAATACTGTATAAAGGTCACCGATCACTTCATTACCATCACTATCAGCACCGATAGGCACACATAAAGCGACTAAACGTTTGGCTTCACTTGTCTTGTCGTATGATTGAGTAGTGGAGTTCACTGTTGTCAAACCATAATCCAAACAATATTCTTTCCATACGTCCATACACTCTTGATAAGTATAGTCACCACTGGCAGAATATTTGTCCTCAAGAATTGTATGATAAACCTTGGCCACATCCTTTACAATAGAGAAATGTACAGTGAAATTACCGATTTCACTCATATACCCATCCAGCTCCATTGTTGGATTCGGACCTGCTATAATTGCCTCTGTATTAGCTTTCACAATCTTTACATCTGTCAATACACCGTTCCAATCTTCTGCCAGATATGCAAACGTATATTCGGTAGCCGGATTCAGTCCTGTCCAAGTGAAGCTCTCCACTCCTCCTGTCGCTTCGGCAGGCCATACATTTGAATCTGCAGATAACAGATATTTTATCAACTCCGCTTTATTACCATCTTCCAGCAAATCCGGTGTCATGATATACTGATGATAGAATACTGCAGTGTTCTGGTTGTAAGAATAATTCAACATCAAGCTTGTACGTCCCGGATCGCTGATTGTTATATTAATATCAGCTTCAGATGCATCCGGAGTATCCGTAATGCGCGCTATAGTAGAAAAAGAAGCATGCTTCACTCCAGATAGCTGACCATATTTATTGCGACCAACGTAAGCCACTACATAAGAAGTATTAGGAGCCAAATCATATTGGAATTGTGTGCCTTTAAATGAACCTTCCTGTGCAAAATTTGTGTTTTTCACACCCCATCCTTCTTGATCTAGAGCTTGTGCTAAAGCAGTCATGGTTGCTTCATCCCCATTTTCATAAGGAGCCCAATCCGAGGCGCTGAATATACGGTAGAACATAGCAACACAATTCTTTTTCATTTCCACATTCATATCAACCATGGATGCACCGGCTCTACTAACAACCAAGCTACATTCCGGCTTTTCTGCATTCTGATCTATTTCCTTCAGATGAAAATCCTGACGAACATATTCACCCGGAGTCTTATTCTCATCCAACCCGATACTGGTAGCAGTTACCATTCTCTTAGGATCAGCCGTATACCCAAAGTTTACCGTATAATACAATTCCTCTTGAGGAACCTGTGCCTCTTCTGCGGCCTTAATCCAATGTCTCATAAAATCTATATACAATGGTTTACCATACGTATTTATAAATGCATCAATAGGCTCCGCATCTCCACAAAACTGATAGAAGTATTTACAATCCTCATTAGGACGATATTGAATACCAACTGCACGATAACCTGTAGTTACATCAATATCCACACGAGGACTGCCTACCACACTCTGAACCGGTGTCTTCAGATGACATATTTTCATATCCGCCGGATTCTGTCCACCTTCATCATTACAGCCAATAGTAATAATCAAATATTCTGCACCGGGCACAATTTCCGACTGGGAATATTTTGAGTTAGCCCAATCGAATTCCGCATTCGGATAACTATCTCCTAAAGTCGACCGGCTAAATGTATATGCCCCCGCTCCTTCAGAATTGTAGAGAGCTTCTATTATCAGGTCTTCCACTTCTTCCTCTGTTGCTTGTACCCCTTTGCCTACACTTTCAAACAAATAATTATACATACGGCATAAAGGATATACGTCCAACCGATAAGACTGGACTTTAGATCCCGGAGTACACTCAAATACAAAATTATGTTCGGTATTGCTAGTAACTTTAATACCTACTCCACGCTCACCGCCATCCACTTCATTTTCACCCCATTTTATAGGTGTAGGGTTGGGAGGAAGCGATGGGTCCGGATTTACCGGTACATCAGGTTCTACGCCCGGTTCGTCACTATCCGAACACGAAAAGACCATGGGACTTACAACTAAAATAAATCCCAACATGAGTAATAAACTAAATAATTTTTTCTTCATAATTAAAAGTGATAAATGTGACTAATCATTTACATATTCATAATCGGTATCGCCATTGATTGCCTTACAAACTGCCAGGTTATTTACATAGCCGTTTTTATCAGTAACCAGTGCATAAAAAGAAATATTCTCTGCTTTCCATCCTTCGTCCATAATTACAGTATACTCTATGCCTTTTTCCATACCTGCTGCTATCTGCCCCAACTTATCGCCATCGACACTAGCAGACAGTAATTTGCGTACTACATGGTTATGTGTGTAATCACGATAGATCCCTCCGTCATTCTGTTGATATTTCAATCCATCTTCTACTGCGTATAAGATCAAACGATATTCAGCATCCTTTTCCGATTTAACTTTCACTGTAACGGTTGCTTGTCCATCATATTGCGACTGGATACCCACTCCACAATGGGCAGGGTAGTTATCCAGTGATTCATTGAACACAGACCTCATGACATCATAGTTTTCAGACAATCCCATTTTTCCACGCATATCAACGACACACGAGGGGTAAGCAGATAAACCAAATTTATTGGACAGGATAGAAGACTGATCGATAACCATCGGATCAGCAGGTGAACCATTGACGTGAAAAGCCATCATATAAACAATACCTTCATAGCTAGAACTTATCAGATAATTCAAACGAGTCATTCCAGCCGGGCACATAGCACACCACGTCCCGGTAAATTCCATTGCACAAATGCGCCTTACAAACTTGGAGGGCGTGCCAGGTGCTTCACGCGCAATCACCGTTATCAATTTGGATACATACTTGCCGTAAGATGCCTCAAAAGCATACATCCCGACTTTGGAAGTAGAAAATGTGCTTCCATCCAAAATTTGCCCGTCCATTACGGAACGGATGACTGCATCAGCAGTGATGTCTACTCCGGCATGTGTTACCGTAAAGGTTATAACATCCTTTCCATCAGCAATCAGCGTATTCTTACTGACATTCAAAAGCACTTCCGTCTCTTCCGAATCATCAGAATTACCTGAACAGGAAATCCAGAATATACCTATGCCGCACATGCAGACCAACAATAGTATTTTATAAACATTTATATACATAGCTCTTTTTTATTCGTTATACAGGTAATCTGCCGATTCTCCAAGCTTACACTCATTTACATTGTTACATGTATAAGTTTTTCCCCCATCCAGCGTTGTCAGCATCGACACAATAACACGCATATTATCCACATTCCATCCCGGTTCCAATTGGCAAGACCGTTGCATGGTAGCTTCTGTTCCTGCCTTTACCTCCCCATTGAAACGGTCACCGTTCAATGACGTAGATACCACCGCACGAACCACATTGTTATGCGTATAATCATTCCCTCCATTCATTTGGGTATATTTAATTCCATCCTCTACCAGATAGATAAGGCAACGATAGGTATTTGTCACGTTAGAAGTTATTTTGGCGGTAACCATTACTGTACGGTCAGCAGCATTATGCACTGATTCAATGGCCACACCGCAAGAGGCGGGATAGTTACTCAACTCATTTTGAAGTTCTTTTTCAATCTGGCTCTTAATACTGATCATTTCTTTCGTACCTTTTCGCATATTATAAAAGAAACGGGGCAGTCCCGAGAAGTTACCGAGAATATTAGTCCGGTAGTTGTTAGTAGCTGCTGTACTCATGGGATCGGTCACCCCACCGAAGTCCATGTGGAAAGAAGCCACCGCTAATCGTCCCGGTTGTTCAGTCTGAATGGCTTTCAATGTAGTACTAAGTGCCGGACAGGCCTGACACCCGACAGAGGTAAACTGCATCCCCAGCAATTTATGATAAAAGCTGACTCCTCCTGATACGGAAGTAGCCTGAACGGTAACTTCATTTTCACTGACTATTGACTTTCCTTCATAATAACGGGCCTTAAAAACGTATGTACCCGGCACTGAAGTACTGAAAGCACGAACACTGTAATCCATATTTTCCTCTCCCGATTCCTTTACCAAAATCAGGTTCATGGTGCTCTCGTTACTTACATCTTTTGTGCCCAACTTAACTGTAAAAGTCACCTTCTCCACCCCATCTGCCTGTATAGCCGTTTTATCGGCCGTAATACGCAGAATGCCGTCATCCGTCCCTCCGTTCTCCGTTTCGTCCGAACTGCCGGAACAGGATGACAGCATTGATAAACAAAGGATCATTACAATTGGTAGAATTGTCGAGTATAATTTATTCATAGGATCTAATCATTATAAAGATAGTCTATACTACCATTGATAGAACATTCGGTTATATTATCCACCATATATGCATCATCAACTTTCCGCAATGCATAAACCACTACCCGCGATGTTGCAGGATTCAGGTTCTTGGCATTAGAAATAGTGAAAGTTGCGGCAGTATGCTCTTCGTTTGCATTTACAGTGAATCGTCCGTCTGTTGACATTGACAGGTAATTATTGGAGATAGCTCTGACTGTATAGTCATACGAGGATTCATTTCCTCCGGATGCGGTCAAACCATCAGTAACCAAGACATACACCAGATCATATTCTCCTCCCTGGCTTGACTTCAATGCTGCATTTACCGTTATCTCACCAATAGAAGTATTATAAGATGTATTCACCTTGATTCCGCATGTAGCCGGATATTTTCTAATCTGATCTTGTAAGGTCTGTTTGATTACACTTACATTTCTATCTATCGACATCACCTTCAAATCATAGATGCAAGTAGGAAAACCGGATGCTCCGAAACGGCTCATAATTGTGCTTGTTTGTGACAGGTGGAACGGGTCGGTGTCAGAACTGCTGGAAGAGTGAAAAGCCATTTTCACCATACGTCCCGGTATCTTTTCTTCCACTTTCTTCAATGATGAAGTCATAGCCGGACAATAAGTACACCAAGTTCCGGTCATCTTAAAAACACCCACCTTGCGGTAAAAAAGCTCATAATTCTTACGATTCTGTACAGTTACGGAAACTTCATCCGACTCCCAGTCCAAATAATACGCCTTAAACTTATGAGTCCCGTTTTCTACTGCCGAGAATGTACAGGTACGTCTTTCCAGATAATCACCGGTAGTAAGATCTTCAAAATATACGTTTTTAATATATTCGGAAGTTGTCAGTACTTTCCCATTAGCATCCGTCACCATGAAAGTCGCCATATCTGTTCCATTGGCTTCAATCTTGGCTTTATCCACAGTCAGAGTAATAGGTCCCGTCACTTCACCGTTATCCGGCACTTCATTGTCGTCAGAATTGCCACTACATGCCATAAAACATCCGCACAGGCATATCAGGCTTGACATAAAAAACATTGTAAATTTTCTCATATTCTATATTCTAATGGTTCTTCGTCAAATTTGGTGGTACTTCTTCTATTGTGAATAAATAATCTTCGCT
>ERZ779919.1103-NODE-1103-length-10305-cov-5.50488_pt1 | contig 10305 bp, 8 predicted proteins | sample MGYA00511349_ERZ779919 | MGnify/ENA primary metagenome ERZ779919 (study PRJEB29588, sample SAMEA2147384) | human gut metagenome | biome: human gut; feature: human-associated habitat; material: faeces | place: Denmark | collected 2008/2010 ...
CTCATTCAAATTGGCTAGTGACACACGCACACTCCATTTCGGTCCGGCAAAGCCACCACCATTCAACAGAACGAGTGAAGTTTCGTTTGCCAGGCGGAAAACCACATCCAATGGATTGTAGGTCTTTTGCAGATAAGTAACGAAGTCATCCCCATAGAATTTCTTCGCCCATACCAGCATATCGATCTCCGAGCATATCGATCTCCGAATAATATCCGGCACGCAACGGATCTTCCACCAGCGTGAAACCTGTGTTGTCCCACAACGCATGCAGACGGCGATGAATAATTTCCTGCATCTTCTTCTTATAACTGTCTTCTTTATCCAGAAGCGAGAAGATGGCAAACAAACTCATCTGTATTTGTTGAGGTAGAGAAAGCCCTGCAGTATGATTCAATGCAATCTGCCGGCTGTCAGCCACCATACGATTGATAAATTTCATCTTTTCCGGTTGTAGACTAAGACTGGAATAACGTTTGTTCAAGATTGATGGAATAACGTTTGTTCAAGATTGATTTCTGCTCCTCCGACAGGCGGGCAATCATTCTGTCGTAGATGTTGTCTTCGTGTAAAGCAATCACTGCGGTTCTCCATCCTGTAGCTCCGAAATATTTGGAGAACGAATAAACACAAAGCGTATTGTGTGGTAATTCAGCCATCAATGAACGGAAATGAGGAATAAACGTTCCGTACACATCATCCGTGATAATCATCAGGTTCGGATTATCATTCTTCACAATGTTGATGATACGTTCGGTAGTCTCTTTGCTAAGTGCATAGCTGGGCGGGTTGCTCGGATTGGTGATAAACAACGCTTTGATCCGCGGATCTTTCAGCTTGTCTATATCTTCATCCTTATACTGCCAGGTATGTAAACCGTCAGGAGTCATCTGGTCGGCAGAAATTTCGGTAACGTCGAACTGATAGCGTCGCAGTTCCGGGATTTCTATATAAGGAGTGAACACAGGAACCATCAAAGCAATAGCATCCCCCTGGTTCAACAGGAAATTCTCTTGCAAAGAATCGAACAGATAACACATGGCTGCCGTACCTCCTTCGGTCGCGAAAAGGTCAAAAGTACCTTTCGGCGGACGGCGGTCACACATCTCTTGCGCCAGGTAATCCTGTACGATTAACTCCGTAAAATGTAAAATACGGTCGGGCACAGGATACTGGTCGCCAATCACCGATTCTGCCCATTCGTGAATAAGTGTATCCGGATCGGCAGCATGTTCCATCAGCATATAATTATAGCCCTCTTTCAATAGGTTAGCACCGGGAGCTTTCTCATTTTCTTTCAGGAAAGCCTCGAAACGGGCAGCAATTCCCGCCTTTTGCGGAATACCTGCTATTCCTTCTTCCAGTGAAAACGCATGACGACATTCACAAAGGCCGAATTGTCCCAGCAGAAAAAAGGCTTCGCGTGGTTCGGTAGCAATCCAGTTCGGGTTACCTCTTCCGGCATTCAACATCGTATGCGCTATCTTCTTGATACTTTCATCTGCCATATCGATCAGTTTGTTTTTCAGCTCGAACGGGCTGATCGTTTCCATTTTCTTGGCATAACTTTTGGTAATGGCAGGGTTATTTGTTTTCTTTTCCATAATGATATTTATTTATATAGTTTTACATAAGTAGTACGATGACAACTCCCCAGATAATCAGGAGCGTATTGCCGACTGCATACGTCACCGTATATCCTAATGCCGGTGTGTCGCTTTCCACTGCATCCTGAATAGCTCCCAATGCAGCTGTTGTAGTACGTGCTCCTGCCGTACATCCCAATGACAGGGCAGGGTGGAATTTGAACAAGTATCTCGCCATCAGCAATCCGGCGAGGAGAGGAATGGCCGTTGCCAATGCGCCGACGATAAACAGACTGACGCCTACTTCCTTGAATCCGGCAATGAAACTGGGACCTGCAGCGATACCGACCACTGCGATAAACATATTCAGTCCTACATTATTCAATACCCATAAAGAAGGTTCGGGGATACCTCCGAAAGTAGGATGCTTGCTGCGTAGCCAACCGAACAGAAGTCCGGCTATCAATGCGCCGCCACTGGTAGAAAGACTGATAGGAACACCTCCCAGATGAATAGCCAGTGCACCGAAAAGACCACCGAGCAAAATACCCAATCCAACGAAGATCATATCCGTCTGGTTGGTAGGCCGGTCAATATAGCCCATTTGTTTGGCAGCACTTTCCACTTCATGTTTAAGACCGGTAAGTTCGAGAATATCTCCCGAATCTACAATCGTTTTAGGTAATACCGGAACATTGATTCCGGCACGTTTGATATTCCGGATACTAACCCCGTGCATAAACTTCTGCGCCCTGATTTTGGAAACCGTTTCTCCGGCAAAAGTCCGGTGGGTCACCATTACAGGAAGAGTTTCTGCCGGGAAGTCGAGTAATTGTGCATCAATCACTTCCGGACCGATCCAGTCTTCTTCTCCAATCACAAATTCACGGCGTCCGCTAAGTACCACTTCGTCATTCTTATGAAGAATCAGGTTCGGATCTACTTCCTTCACCACTCTTTTTTGACGAATCCGTTCTACAAACAGTCGTTTATCATTTTTACATAGATAAGCTTCAAGTTCACTGACTTTCTTTCCTTTGCCAAACCATTCATTGGTGATTTTATAAGCACGGAACACAACCGGACGAAGAGCCGGGGAAAATCCGGGTTCATCAGCTTCCGATGTTCCCATTTGAGCCTCCAGTTCCTTGCAGTCGGCTTTCACCTTATCCAGTCCACCCAGCATTTTAGGTCCGAGAGAAGCCAGAATCCCACCCAGCATTTTAGGGCCGAGAGAAGCCAGAATCCACGCCGAACCGGCCGTTCCGAAAATATAAGTTACGGCATACGCTACCGGAATTGCATTGATGAACGTGGCTTTCTGTGCATCGCTGATTCCCAGCTGGTTGATTGTATCGCTTGCCACGCCGATAACGGCGGATATGGTTTGTGAGCCTGCCAACAGTCCGGCAGCTTCTCCTACATGATATCCCATGATTTTGGCCAGTATCCACGGGGCTACCAGACTGACAATACACATTAGTACGGCAAATCCCACTTGTGGCAGACCATCTTTCTTCAATCCGCGGAAAAACTGCGGACCTACCTTATAGCCAACGGCAAATAAGAAAAGCAGAAAGAACACAGCTTTCATCGGACCATCTACAGTGATATTCAGTTGTCCGACCAATACTCCGACCAGCAGAACGCTGGTGACTGTCCCCAATGAGAATTTCCCTATTTTGAGTCTGCCAAGCCAGAACCCGGCAAAGAGCGTCAGGAAAATAGCAAGTTCAGGATGTACCCTTAATTGATTAATAATCCATTCCATAATTAAGTTGTTGTTTTAGGTTATGTCATTTACAACAGTTATAGCGTAAAAAGAGTTTGTTGTGTTATGAAAAATAGAGATATAATATCCGCCGAACTTTAAATTTCTCTATTTCGCTTTTTTGTTATACTTTTGTTCTTTCAAAAATAAAACTAATCATATTCTGTATGAAATCAGACATAGAAATAGCTCGCAGTATTGAGCTGAAGAAGATTAAGCAAGTTGCCGAAGGTATCGGAATCCCTCGTGAGGAAGTGGAGAATTATGGCCGCTACATAGCAAAGATCCCCGAACAACTGATTGATGAAGAGAAAGTGAAGAAAAGCAATCTCATTCTGGTAACTGCTATCACAGCAACCAAAGCGGGCATTGGCAAAACTACAGTATCTATCGGTCTCGCTTTGGGATTGAATAAAATTGGAAAGAATGCGATTGTCGCTCTTCGCGAGCCGTCTCTCGGTCCATGTTTCGGAATGAAGGGAGGAGCAGCCGGTGGGGGATATGCACAAGTGCTTCCGATGGACAAAATTAACCTCCATTTTACCGGAGATTTTCATGCCATCACTTCTGCCCATAACATGATTTCCGCCCTGCTCGATAATTATCTCTATCAGAACCAGGCAAAAGGTTTCGGATTGAAAGAAATTCTTTGGCGGAGAGTGCTTGACGTGAACGACCGTTCGTTGCGCAGCATCGTTGTCGGCCTCGGACCTAAATCGAACGGGATTACCCAAGAGTCCGGTTTCGATATTACTCCTGCTTCGGAGATTATGGCAATTCTTTGCCTTTCCAAAGATGTGAGTGATCTGCGTCGCCGTATTGAAAATATCCTGTTGGGCTTCACGTATGACGACCAACCTTTTACTGTGAAAGATTTGGGAGTGGCAGGAGCCATCACTGTGTTGTTGAAAGATGCTATCCATCCTAATTTAGTGCAGACTACCGAAGGAACCGCTGCTTTTGTACATGGTGGTCCGTTTGCTAATATCGCACATGGTTGTAACTCTATTCTGGCCACTAAATTGGCAATGTCTTTCGGTGATTATGTAATAACAGAAGCCGGATTCGGTGCCGATCTCGGTGCAGAAAAATTCTATAATATCAAATGCCGCAAGAGCGGACTCCAACCACGTCTCACGGTGATTGTCGCTACGGCACAAGGATTAAAGATGCACGGAGGTGTCAGTCTCGACCGTATCAAAGAGCCGAATATGGAAGGCTTGAAAGAAGGATTGCGTAATCTCGACAAACACGTTCGTAACCTTCGCTCATTCGGTCAGACCATCATCGTAGCTTTCAATAAGTTTGCATCCGATACGGATGAAGAAATGGAATTACTGCGCGAACATTGCGAACAGTTGGGAGTGGGTTTCGCCATTAACAATGCGTTCAGTGAAGGAGGAGAGGGAGCAGTAGATATGGCCCGTCTGGTAGTAGATACCATAGAGAACAATCCGTCCGAATCTTTACGCTACACTTATAAAGAAGAAGATAGCATACAGCAGAAGATTGAAAAGGTAGCCACTAATATTTACGGAGCCAGCGTTATTACTTATAGCAGTATTGCCCGCAACCGTATCAAACTGATCGAGAAAATGGGAATTACTCATTATCCGGTTTGTATTGCGAAAACACAATATTCATTTTCTGCCGATCCAAAGATTTATGGTGCGGTAAACAACTTCGAGTTCCATATTAAAGATATTGTTATCAATAACGGAGCTGAAATGATTGTAGCCATTGCCGGAGAAATTCTTCGTATGCCGGGATTACCCAAAGAACCGCAAGCATTGCATATCGATATTGTGGATGGAGAAATAGAAGGATTGAGCTAAAATATATACCTCAAAAAAATATTCCGGTATGATGCCGGTAAAATAAATCCCCGTCTTTCCCTATGAAATAAAATGTGGAAAGACGGGGATGACTGTATATAGAGTCCAGTGCGCTTCTGTTTTCTCTTCTTGCACACTGTACGGTTGAATTCGTCCTTGCTATGAGTGATATATGACATCATATATTTCTTTTATAGTAAGAAAAACGAAAATATGGACAGATGGTTCGGGCGGGACCGTTAATAAATAAAAAAAGCCTGCTCCTTTCACAAAGAGCAGACTTTATAAATAAGAAATAAAGCTGATAACAGTGAAGCTATTAGCTTTGAAATCGTTTTTTAATAAGCAAAAAGAGGATATTTCTTCATTGTCTCATTGACACGTGCGCGTACTTGTGCAATAACTTCCTCATTTTCTACGTTAGACAATACAGTCTCGATCATTTCAGCAATTTCGAGCATCAAATCTTCTTTTGCACCACGAGTTGTGATAGCAGGAGTACCCAAACGGATACCGGAAGTCTGGAAAGCTGAACGGCTGTCGAACGGAACCATGTTCTTGTTAACAGTAATATCGGCAGAAACCAATGCTTTTTCTGCCACTTTACCTGTCAGTTCAGGATATTTGCTACGCAGGTCGACCAACATAGAGTGGTTGTCTGTACCACCGGAAACGATAGTAAAGCCACGGTCAATCAAAGCCTGTGCAAGTACAGCAGCGTTCTTTTGTACTTGTTTAGCATATTCCTTAAATTCAGGTTGCAGGATTTCACCGAAAGCAACTGCTTTAGCAGCAATTACATGTTCCAACGGTCCACCTTGAACCCCTGGGAATACGGCAGAATCCAGTAATTGAGACATCATCTTGATCTCACCTTTCGGAGTGGTCTTTCCCCACGGATTGGGGAAATCCTTACCCATCATGATGACACCACCACGAGGTCCGCGAAGTGTTTTATGTGTAGTAGAAGTGACGATATGTGCATATTTAACCGGGTTTTCGAGCACTCCGGCAGCGATCAGACCGGCAGGGTGAGCCATGTCGATCATCAGGATAGCGCCTACTTTGTCAGCGATTTCACGCATACGTTTGTAATCCCATTCACGAGAGTATGCAGAACCACCACCGATAATCATTTTCGGTTTCTCACGTAGAGCGACTTCTTCCATCTGGTCGTAGTCAACGCGTCCAGTTTCCTGATTCAGGTTATATTCGCAAGGAGTATAGATGATACCGGAAGTGTTTACCAGTGAGCCATGAGAAAGGTGTCCGCCGTGTGCAAGATTTAATCCCATGAATTTGTCGCCCGGATTCAGAACTGCGAGGAAAACAGCAGCATTAGCTTGTGCTCCCGAGTGTGGTTGTACGTTTGCCCATTCAGCGCCAAAAATTTCTTTCAGGCGGTCGATAGCGATTTGTTCGCTTTGGTCTACTACTTCGCAACCTCCGTAATAACGTTTGCCGGGATAACCTTCTGCGTACTTGTTAGTCAGGCAAGAACCCATTGCCTGCATAACCTGGTCACTCACAAAATTTTCTGATGCAATAAGCTCGATTCCTTTCAACTGACGTTGATGCTCTTTTTCGATGATGTCGAAAATGATGTCGTCTCTTTTCATTCTTTTATAAGTAAGATTAAATTTCTAATTCGAGATACCTATTTTAAGCGCACAAAGTTAATGAAAATAAATAAAGAATGAAGGAAGTACAAGAAAAATGTTAGTAAAAAGCCGGATTTAATGATATTTTATTCTTAAAGGATGAATCCCAGCGAAAAACTTAACGCGCTGTCACGGCGACGGAAAATAATGTTGCTCACTCCTGTGCTGCCGTCGGAATTGATATTGTCGTAAATGATGGACTTGGAGATATTTCCGATGCCTTGCTCGTAGCGGAAATCGAAAAAGATACGGGAGATGTTGACGCCTACACCGATCACTGCACTGACATTGAACGGATACAGCCTTTCGTGAATCCCTTTTTGGTCAAAATTCTTAAAAGTGATTTCATTGTGTTTTCCCCATAAGTAGCGAAGTTTGGGGCCTGCGAAGATAGACATTCCGTAAGGCCCTTTTTTCACCACATTATAGCCGTATAAAATAGGGAAATCCACACTGTGCAACACCGATTGCACGGAAGCATAATCAGGCTCGATGGCAGGATGCTGCGAACCGAGCTTATCGAAAGTGATCTCACATTTGCTTACATTATAGGACACTTCCGGCTGAATGAAATGCTTCTTCATGTTGATGCGCATAAAGAGGGCGCCGAAATAACCTATCTTGTAGTTATTCTGCACCTCATCGATAGTTACATCCTTAATTTTCAGTTCAGACACCATGAACATGGAAGAGTTGAATCCCGCCTTGATACCGATATTTATTTTTTTTGTATTGGGGCGGTCTACTTTTTCTGCGTTATAGTTCTGGCCGACAGCCGTGCAGGCTATGGCTAACAAACCGGGAAGGATGAATTTACGCAGCATATTCATGGCAATATCGCACTTTTTATGATTTCTTCTTTTCTACACTCCAACCGAATTTACCGATTTTCTCTCCCAGATTATAATATCCTCCGTGCACATATACCAGCGGATTGGCTTCGGCCAGTTCCAGCTTTCCGGTTTCAGGATTCAGGTTCCGGTCGTCCGCACGCACATTTACTACGTCAGCGATAAACATATCGTGTGAGCCGAGAGAGATGATTTCTTTCACACGGCATTCAATGCAAAGAGGAGATTCTTCAATCAACGGAGCACTGACCACCGTACACTGTCCGGGTGTCAGCTTCATCTCATCAAATTTATGATAATCACGTCCCGAACGAACTCCGCACCAGTCGGTGGCAAAAGCCATATCTTTCGTTGTCAGGTTGATGACAAACTCCATATTTTTTTTGATAATGTCATAAGAATGGCGTTCCGGACGTACGGATATATAACACATGGGCGGGTTTGTACAAATCGTACCCGTCCATGCTACTGTGAACATATTATATTCGCTTTCTTCTTTTCCGCAGCTGACCAGTACAGCCGGCAACGGATAGATCATCGTTCCTGGTTTCCAGTCCTGTTTCATAGGCCTATACGTTTATTCAGAGGATTGTAATCTCTTCACGTTTCTGCTCTTTCTCGCAATAATGGCACTTTACGATACAATTATCCTTGTCTATCACATGAAAGATAGTGGCCATCGGTTCGTTGTTGGTGATACATTTCGGATTGGCACATTTCACGATGCCCCGAAGTTCATCCGGCATTTTCACCTCTTTCTTTTCCACTACTTCGTAATCGCGGATGATATTCAGCTTGACGTGCGGGGCAACTACTGAAATACGGTTAATCTCTTCGTCGCAGAAGAATTTATCTGCAATCTTGATGATCCCTTTTTTACCCAGCTTCTTGCTGTCGAGGTTGAATCCGATAGTGATATTGCTAGTCATCTGTTCCACACCGAGCAGTTGCACTACGGTAAAGAGCTTTTCGGATGGGATATGGTCAATCACTGTCCCGTTTTTCAGGGCAGCTACTTGCAATGCTTGTTTATTTTCGCTCATAATAAAATATCGTTTTTAACGTCATCTAATGTGATACCTAATACATCGCAAAGGATTGCTTCGCGGGCATACAGACCGTTTTGTGCCTGTTGGAAATAGTATGCTTTCGGGTTGTCATCCACATCGTAAGCAATTTCGTTGACACGGGGAAGCGGGTGCAGGATACGCAGGTTCGGACGTGTGTTCTCCAACATTTTGTTACGGAGAATATATACATTCTTCACCCGTTCATATTCCATCAGGTCGGTGAAACGTTCGCGTTGCACACGGGTCATGTACAGAATATCGGCGTCAGCGATAATCTCTTCGGTAAAATCCGTATGTTCAACGTATTTTATTTGGTGCGTTTTACAGTAAAGTTTGTATTCTTCCGGCATTTTCAGCTCTTCGGGGGCGATGAAATGGAAAGTCGGATTAAAGTGTCGCATCGCCATCAGCAATGAATGTACGGTGCGGCCGTATTTCAAGTCACCCACCAGGAAAATGTTCAGATTTTCCAGTGTTCCTTGTGTCTTGTAGATAGAGTAGAGATCGAGCATCGTCTGCGACGGGTGCTGGTTGGCTCCGTCACCTGCGTTGACAATGGGCACCGGGGCTACTTCGCTGGCATACCGTGCAGCTCCTTCGAGATAGTGTCGCATGACGATAATATCTGCATAGTTGCTCACCATCATGATCGTGTCTTTAAGTGTTTCCCCTTTGGAAGAGCTGGTAGCTTTGGGGTCAGAGAATCCGATTACTCGTGCACCGAGACGGTTGGCAGCTGTTTCAAAACTCAAGCGGGTACGGGTGGAAGGTTCAAAGAACAGGGTTGCTACAACCTTTCCTTGTAATAACCGGCGATTGGGGTTCATTTCAAACTGCTTCGCCATTTCGAGCATGTAGAGGATTTTTTCTTTAGAATGTTCGGCAATGGTTACTAAACTTCTGTTTTCCATTTTGTTATCTTTTATGTGGATAGAACTTGTTTTACCGGAGCGTAAAGGTACGAAGAATTTGTGAAAAGCACAGATTTTTCGTACCTTTTTTATCAGCTTTTAATCAGTCGGTTTATTTCCGTCCGCTAGCTAACGCTGCAATGATATATTTCCCCGGTGCTCCGATTTTACTCCAGGCCGTATTGGAGAGCAGTTTCCACACCTGGGTGCCTTTCCTGCCATAGTCCGATAGCCGGAGAATCGTCTGTTTCTCTTTTGGGTCAGTCACTTTATGGTTGTCCAGGCTCTCCATCAATCCTGCTATGTTGTGTGTAGCCAGATTGTAGGCATACCCCGGAATTTCAATCGAAACAACGTTGGTTTCTTCTTCTTCATGATTTAGTTTAGTTTCCTTTAGTTTAGTTTGTCGGGAAATGTCTGCATTTTCTTGACTCACCTCCTCTTGAGTTTCAAAAATGTCTGCATTTTCCGCGTTCAACTCTTCTTTTTGCATCCCTTTTTTCTTCTTGGTCTCTAATAAATAAGGTAGTTGGGAGAAGTCAATTTTCCTTCGTGTAGTAGCTTCAAACCACACCCTTTGAATCTGTTCCGAAGTGAGTATGCCGTATTTTTCGTAGGTT
>ERZ779919.1109-NODE-1109-length-10221-cov-3.30809_pt1 | contig 10221 bp, 7 predicted proteins | sample MGYA00511349_ERZ779919 | MGnify/ENA primary metagenome ERZ779919 (study PRJEB29588, sample SAMEA2147384) | human gut metagenome | biome: human gut; feature: human-associated habitat; material: faeces | place: Denmark | collected 2008/2010 ...
CAATATCAGCGGTCGTGCTATTTTCTTAATCCAATTCATATTCTTTTATTTTTCTGTAAAGGGTACGCTCGGAGATATTCAGATCCTTCGCCGCACTTTTCCGCTTACCATGATGCCTCTCAAGCGCTTTACGTATCATTTCTTTTTCCACTTCATCGAGCGAAAGGGTTTCTTCCACATACTCTTCCGTGTCCTGAATATCGTCATCGTCTTCTTTGGGACAAACAGACGGTTGCTGCACAGCATGGATTATGGCCGGCACGGAAGGTTGGTGCGTCTTTGTCACTACCGGAGTAGCTACTACCTGTCCCATCTGTCCGACTTGTCCCGCACGTTCGGCCATCATATTGTGCACCATCTTCTTCAGTTCCGCCACTTCCTGACGCATATCGAACAAGACAGAATATAGTATTTCGCGTTCGCTCTCAAAGCTCTTGCTCTCGCGTGTGCCGAACAGTGCCGGAAGGCGTTGGGTATTCTGTGCCGGAAGATAGGTCTGCAGAATCGCAGCCGTTATCTCACGGTTTGTTTCTATAATCGAAATCTGCTCTGTGATGTTCTTCAACTGCCGGACGTTTCCCGGCCACGGATAAGCAAGCAATATCTTCTTGGCATCTTCCGTCAGCTGGATAGCCGGCATCCGGTACTTTTCGGCAAAGTCTGCGGCAAACTTACGGAACAACAACAGCACATCATCTCCGCGCTCACGCAAAGGTGGTATCTGAATAGGCACCGTGTTCAACCGATAATACAAATCTTCCCGGAAGCGTCCTTCGGCAATGGCTTGTGTCAGGTTCACGTTGGTCGCTGCCACAATACGTACATCCGTCTTTTGCACTTTGGATGAACCTACCTTGATAAATTCACCGCTTTCAAGTACACGGAGCAGACGCGCCTGTGTAGGCAACGGCAACTCTCCCACTTCATCAAGGAAGATGGTTCCACCGTCAGCTTCTCCAAAATATCCTTTCCGCTCACCAATAGCACCGGTAAATGCTCCTTTCTCGTGTCCGAACAGTTCGGAATCGATCGTACCTTCCGGTATGGCACCGCAGTTGACAGCAATATACTGTCCGTGCTTTCTCCGGCTATATTGATGAATGATCTGTGGAAAACTTTCTTTTCCGACACCACTTTCTCCGGTAATCAGCACAGACAAATCGGTAGGCGCTACCTGAATGGCAACATCTATGGCACGTGATAAAGCCTCGGTATTGCCAATAATACCGAAACGCTGTTTCACTTGTTGTATCTCCGCTTTGGTCATCTATCTTAATATTAAGTAATAGGTAATAAGTATTAAGTAATAAGTATTAAGTATTACCATCATTATCATCTCGCTTCCATCCGCATGGCTAATACTTAATACTTATTACTTAATACCTATTACTTAATCTTCGTCTACTGTATCCAGTTTTAGTTTATCACTATCGTCCCGTTTCTCGTAATACTGCTTCCGCAACGGGTTTACCCGTGCCGCTTTCTCGCGCTGGCGGTTGCGGAATACATCAATCGCTACATAAATAGCCTGGCGGAAAGAGTCTTCGCTGGCCAGTCCTTTACCGGCGATGTCATAGGCTGTTCCATGAGCCGGAGAGGTACGTACAACCGGCAGTCCGGCGGTATAGTTCACACCGTCTTCCATAGCCAGGGCTTTGAACGGAGCCAGTCCCTGATCATGATACATAGCAAGGATTCCGTCAAAGTGAGTATAATTGCCCGAACCCATAAAACCGTCCGCAGCATAAGGACCGTAACAGATGATCCCTTTCTCTTCCATTTCTTTCATGGCAGGGATAATGATTTCCTGTTCTTCCATACCCAGCAGTCCGCCGTCTCCTGCATGAGGATTCAGTGAAAGCACTGCAATACGGGGCGCACCGATACCGAAATCCTGTTTCAGACAACGATGGAAAATCATCAGCTTTTCCTGAATCAGTTCCTTGGTGATTGTTGTAGCAATCTCCCTTACCGGAATATGCGTCGTTACTAAAGCCACACGAAAATCGTTTTTCATCAGGATCATCAGTGACTTGTTTCCATTGCCCAGACGTTCTTCAATATACTCCGTATGACCGGGGAAAGAGAACTCTTCCGACTGAATGGTATGTTTGTTGATCGGAGCTGTCACAATGACGTCGATCAGCCCCTCACGATACTCTTCTATGGCACGCTCCAAAGCACCCAATGCAGCCTTACCTGCTTCGGGATCGGGTTTGGAGAATTCCACTTTCACTTCGTCATCTGTACAGTTCACTACACTCAGACGGTTGTATCCGGCTTCGGAAGCTGTGTTGACAATGCTGAAATTAGCCTGTACATCCAGTGCTTTACGATGGTAAGCCGCTACTTTAGGTGAACCGTAGATAATCGGAGTACATAGCTCAAGCATGGTAGGGTCTGAGAATGTCTTCAAGATCACTTCATAACCTACCCCGTTGATATCTCCTTGGGTAATGCCGATTCTTATTTTGTTTTCTTCCATGTTTTTATTTATTAGTTGGTTCCGCTTCTCTGGTTACCCCCAGTGGAATCTGACTCTGCTGACCTTCTTGCGGAAGTTTCAGCGTATAAAGAGATGCTTCCATCTGGCGAACCAGATTGCGTTTCATTTTATCGGGTGAATATACAAATATTTCTGCTGTAATAATACGTTGGTTCTTCTGATCCAGACGAGTATGGGAAACGAACGGGCCACCCATGAAGTCACCCTTCATGCGCCACAATCCACGAGCTTCCATCGTGTAGTCATTGTGCACGTTGATCGGACGAACATCGGTCAGTAACGAGTCTGTCGACATATATACGCCTTCTTTATATCCGGGGATATTGGCTTTCATCACAGAATCGCGCTTATGAACAAAGTATTCTTTGGTGAATGTATCCTTGTCAGTATAAGGATAAGAATACATCACGAAATTGCGATCCGCGCTGCCTGTATTGGTAGATGCCCAGAAGAAGTCCTCTCCTGTCTTGGAGTTATTCAGTTCGGAAGGTATCCAGATATCGCAGCCAAACAGACTATCTACCTTATTTGAGATAAAGTTGTTGTGCTTTTCCTCCAGCAAAGTAATCTGACGGTTCATTTCAGCGCGAGTGAAGAAGTCGATAATCGTCTGCTTGTTTTCTTCGACAAACTTCTCAAACACTTCTTCGTTCGGAGCCTGAATGGTCAGTATCATCTGTGGAGAAGCATAAACGTCTTTCGCATACTTGAAAGTACCTTTGGTATAAATATCTTTTATATCTACTATCACAATATTACGGATCAACTTCAGCGTAGAATCATAGTCCTTCGGTGAAGTATACATAATCCGGAAAGAAGGTTCCGACTGGGGCAGTCCCGGCATGTCAGAATCAAGCACATCATGCAAGGCCCTTCCGGCGGCACGGTCCCACACTCCCGCATCTACTACAACCAACAGTTCATACGGACGACCGCTAGAGGTATGATTCCCCTTTAATCCACAAGAAGCAACTACGAAGGCTACCAGAGCCATGCTTAAATAAAAAAAGTACTTTTTCATGATGTTCGATTTTTATATTAACTTTTATTATTTTCCTCCTGTTTCGCAGTCGACAGCATACCGCATGCCGCAAAAATATCCTCTCCCCGCGAAGCACGAATGGTAGTGAAAAGCCCGTGCGTGGTCAGATAGTCACGGAAACGGGTCATCGTATCCATATCGGCTCCTTCAAGGGCTACTCCCGGAATAGAATGGAAACGGATCAGGTTAATCCGGCAATCCAGTCCGCGAAGCAGTTTGAGTAACTCCTTGGCATAAACTTGCGAATCATTAAGCCCCTTAAAAACAATATATTCAAACGAAAGTCGACGCTGTTTGCTAAAATCATAGTTTTTTAACAGTTCCACCATTTCCGTGATAGAAAAGGCTTTCTCCGCCGGCATCAGTTCCGCACGCTGGGCGGTCACCGGAGAATGCAGGCTGATGGCAAGGTGACAGTCGCTTTCTTCGATAAAGCGCCGCAATCCTTTCCGCAATCCGACAGTTGAAACGGTAATCCGCTTCGGGCTCCATGCATAACCATAGGACCCTGTCAGTATGTCCAATGCCTTCAACACCTCTTCCAGATTATCGAGCGGTTCGCCCATTCCCATCATGACGACATTCGTCAGTTTGTCCCGTTCCGGCAAGGAGTGAATCTGATTGATAATCTGATGGGCGGTCAGGTTGGCAGAGTAGCCTTGTTTCCCGGTCATACAGAACTTGCAGTTCATTTTGCAGCCTACCTGCGAAGAAATGCATAAAGTCGCCCGTTCATCATCCGGAATATACACCGACTCCACAAAATGATTCTCGCCCACAGGGTACAGGTATTTCACCGTACCGTCTACAGAGCGCATTTCCTCCACCGGAGCTTCAGCTCCTACCTCATAGTTCTGCTTCAGTAACTCCCGGTATTTCAACGACAAGTTAGTCATTTCATCAATCGAAGTCACCTTCTTATCATAAAGCCAGGATGCAATCTGTTTGGCTGCAAAGCCCGGCATTCCCAGACGTTTCACCAGTGACTGCAGCTCTATAAGCGTCATTCCTAAGAGGGGATATTTAGACATCATTCTTTCTGTTCATGGTTTATATTTGCAAATGTAAGGAAATAAAGTCGATTTCCGTATAGCAAGGATGTAAAAGTTAGCAAAAAAGGTCGTTCCAAAGCATGGAACGACCTTTTGCAGTTATCGTTTTTACGACTAATCTTAGAAGAACAGGTAACGTGTATCCTTCACTTTTCCTTTCAGATACAGGTCGTTCATCAGACGGCTTGCGAAGCGTGCGTGCATATTAGCCAATGTAGCTTCTTCATCTTTAGCGTTAAAAGTATCGCTCAGTTTGTCTTTGCCATACATCTGAAGCACAAATACACCGGCATTACCTTTGATTGGAGCACTCAGTTTGTTCATTTCAGCCACAGAAGCATAAGCACCTACCAGCGGTTCGCTGCTGCGCAATGCAGAAACATAAGCGGGAGCGGCAAATGTAACCAGCTTCAAAGAATCGCTGACTGCGCCGGGCATAGCCTTGTACTGGTCGAGAGAAGTTGCATTGGCAGCTTTCATATCAGCCATGATCTTTTCGGCTTTCTTATCTTTAACGATTTCAGCTCTCAACTGATCCTGTACAGCTTTCAGCGGACGATATCCTTCCGGAGTAACACCAACCAGAGCTACTGCAACCATATGGTCGCTTTCGCCACATTCATACAAACCGGAAACATCACCCGGTTTAGCGGCAAATGCCCATCTCAATGCTTCTTTAGTACCTCTTACACCACCGATAGTGTGTTCTGAGCTATACAAGTCTCTTCTGTCAAGCAGTTTGTATCCGGCTTCTTCAGCGTTAGCGATCATCTTTTCAGCAGTAGGATTGGCAGCGATGAACTGGCTGAAGTCATTGTAAGAACGGTTATAAGTTTCTTTGCTGAATTCAACTTCACGTTTCACAACAGCTACTTTATATTTATCCTTCACAGCTTTCTTGTTAGTCACCTGTAGGATTACATTAGCTTGTCCCAACGGCAGGTTTACTACTTCGTTCACGCCTGTATTATTGATAGCAGAGATAAACTTCAGGTTGTCACCATCGATCTGTGCGCCTTCATACTGTGCAGAGCTCATCCAGTTAGTCTCACCCGTCTGACCGTATTTCTTAGCCAGATCTGCGAAGTTAGCACCGCCTTTGATAGCAGTATAGATACTGTCCGCCAAGGCTTTTGTCTTCAAAGCGTCTTCTGCAAACACCTGAATCTGACGGAACTCGATTGAGTCGGCAGCAGCTGTTTTTGCAACCACTTTGAATGAATTAATAGTATTGTCGGCACCATTATAGTACGGACCATAAACAGAACCAACCGATGCAGAGTCCAGACGGGCAACTACATCTGACGGGAAAGCTGTTTTATTATAGAACAAGTCTACATAAGGAGCTTCCGAGCCTACAGAGCGGATAAAAGAAGTATAGTCATCTGTTGTAGTAGCCAACTGTGCAGTAGCTTCGTCTACTTCCTGCTGGATAGCAGCTCTGTCTTCCGCACTTGCAGTCACCTGAACATCAATGTACTTGATATCACGGCTTTCCTGATATTGCTTGAACTGTTCTTTCTTCTTGTTATAAAGGTCTTTCAGTTCCGATTCTTTCACAACGATTGTAGAATCTACTACAGAAGAATAAGGAACGGCAGCCATCAACAAGTCATATTGATTCACTCTTGCGTCGAAAGCGTCCTGTGCTTCTACCGGGTTAGAGAGAAGCGCTTTTGCTACCAATGCCTGATATTTTTCTGCCAGGCGGCTCTGAACCAATGTCTTCTGGATGAATGACCAGTATTTGTACATGTTGTTGTACTGTTCTGCATACTGAGCCGGCATCTGAGATTCGTTCATTTTAGCGTAATCTACCAGAAACTTATTCAGCATATCCTTATCGAAAGCACCGGTCTGCGGGTTGCGGAAAGGAGTCTGTTGCAACAACGGATGCACGCCTGCTTTCAGGATATCCTGAATTTCAGCAGCAGAGACTGTCAGTCCCAATGCTTTTGCTTCTTTCTCAACCAGTTTGTTATTAACGTAGGAACGCCATACTTCGTCGCGCACCTGATTGGTCTGTTCGTCGTTCAGTGCAGTCACTCCGCGGGAAAGCTTTATCACTTCGGTATATTCTTCTACCAGATTCTGATACTCTTGAGCGGAAAGAGCATCTCCGTTCACCTCACCTACGTCATGTGCCTGGTGCGGTTGCATCACCTTCCACGCGTCACCCGCGATGAAAGCAAACAGCGCCAAACCGATAACAATCACCAATAGAGGTCCTTTCGACCTAATGTTTTGTAATGTTGCCATTTTGATTAATACGATTTATGTTTATTATTATTTCTTTCTATTGTCATTTTAGCGCACGAAGATACAAAAAATGCTAATATGCTTCTATTTATTAGCTAAAAATTTCACGGTTATCGCCATTATTCCATGACTTTTAAGCGTACAAGTTCTATTTTTGTCGCTGTCACCTTGATTATTTTAAACTGATAACGGCCGACACGTACCAATTCGTGCAGTTTCGGGAAGCTCTGATATTGGTTCAGTATCAATCCGCCTACTGTCAGATAGTCGTCCGATTCGGGCAGATCAAGTCCGAACATTTCATTGACTTTTTCTATCTCCAGACGAGCGGACAAAACATATTCATCTTCGTCAATCTTCTTGCAGATATAGGAAGTATTGTCATGTTCATCTTCTATATCACCAAATATTTCTTCTACCAAGTCTTCCAACGACACAATGCCGGATGTACCTCCAAACTCATCCACTACCACGGCAATCGTCCTCTTTTGCAACATAAACAGCTTCATCAGTTTGTGGGCAGACATCGTTTCGGGTACGATCGGCACGTCTTTCACGTTATCACGCCAGTCTTTCGGATCACGAAACATTTCCGACGAATGAATAAAACCGACCACATTATCGATATTTCCGTCATACACAATGATCTTCGAGATCCCGGATTCTATAAAACGGCTCTTGAGTTCATCCAACGAAGTAGTAAGGTCGACCGCAACGACTTCGGTACGTGGAACGATACAGTCACGTATTTTTATGTTTGAGAAATCAAGTGCATTTTGAAAGATTTTCACTTCCGTATCCAATTCTTCTTCATTCGCAGCATTATCGATGCTACTCTGCACGAAATAGTCCAGATCGACTTTTCCGAAAGCCTTGTCCGAAGCATCTTTGTTAACCTTCATACCGAATATACGAAGAAAAAGGCAAGACAAACCGGAAGATAACTTCGAGACAGGATATAAAATGACATAACAAATAAAAAGCGGAATAGCGGCAACATTCAAGACCAGATTGGGATTGATCTTAAACAATGTTTTAGGAAGAAACTCTCCAGTCACCAAAATAATCAGAGTAGAGATGACGGTCTGCGCCAACACCATCAGAAAGTGGTTATCAATAAAACCAGCCAACAGATTATCACCGATGATCTGTGCCATCAATATACCATAGATAACCAATGCTATATTGTTTCCTACCAGCATGGTAGAGATAAATTCGTTCGAGTTCTTGAAAAAGATGGAAAGAATACGGGATGTGATTCCTCCCTTACGTTCCATTTCAAAGCGCAACTTATCTACTGAGACAAACGCGATCTCCATTCCTGAGAAGAAAGCGGAGAAAGCCATAGTGATGAGTAAAGAGATATAAATATTCATAGTTTATTTCACAGAATCTTTTTTCGTCGAATCCGGCGGCAATGCTTTTACTTCCGGTTGAGCAGTTCCCCCATTTTCGTCAACATAGAAAATGCCCTCAATATTCTGAATGACATAAACGGTCATATCTTGATTTGACTCAAAACCATGCCCGGTAATGACTCGGTCCGGCTGTTGGATACGTATAAATTTATCAGAATAAACTTTCTTGGTTGCTTGGTTCCAAAAGAGCAACTCGGTATTAAAACGTTCTCCTTTCCGGTTCTGTATATCAACATTCCCTATTAGCTTCCAAAGTTGTTGTTTATCATAAAAGTAGGCAGTATCTGCTTTGATGCTGGCTTCAATATTAAAGATTGAGTCGAACTGTTCCAAATAAACTCCTTTTTCAAAAGCCCAATAAGAAGGCTTCTTACGATCGAACATCAACCATTCTTCCGTCTTCACCCGATAACGTGTCACTCCCGAATCAGAAATAAGGGTTGTAACTCCCAACGTTTTCATCATTGGTAATGAGTCACGCTCAGTAATAGCATCACCTACAGTCTTCTTCTTACCGCCGCAGGAAGAAAATGAAAGAAGCATAACAATTGCCCCGAAGGCAATTGTTATGCTTATGCTTTTATGCAACAAACGGTTACTTCGTTTTCGCAACATAAATTTTATCTAATCGTTGTAGTCTCTCCGATCCAGCCACCGATAGTGATGCGGTCGCCTTGTTTGTAACCTAACATAAATAGGTCTTTAGCCTGTGGAGTATGACCGGAATATGTACCAATCAACTTGTTTGCTTCTTCAGCCACACTTGGGTCAACAGCTTTTGCACGTTGCAGTTTATCAATTACAGCGAAGTAAGTACACTTATTCAATGCAGACTCATCACTCCAGTTAGGACTCATTGCATACAAGTTAGCAATCAGGATATAAGGAGCACCATAGTTCTCGTTGAAGCTAATTGCTTTCTGACAGTATGATCTGGCTTGAGACAATTTCTTAGCAGAAGCCAATACAGCTGCAGCAGCATATGCCTTTTCTGCTTTCTTCACGTTGTCAGTTTCCAATTGGATTGCTTCGTCAAAGAACTTCACAGCACCATCAATATCACCTTTCTTGAATGCCTGATAAGCACATCCTGTAGCAGCTTCAGCTGTTGGCTCTATCTTATAAGCGTAGAAAGATGCTTGCAAATAAGCTTCGCTTTCTGTACATCTCATCATTTTCATGATATCGATTACTTTTTTCAGATAAGCCAAGTCTGTCTGGTTAGCTTCTACTTTCGGGCCATAGATACTTTGCAGAGATTCGCAGTCAGCAGTACCACTGTTTACGAACAAAGCCACGAGGTTATCTTTGATACCCATAAAGTTTTTCTTTTTTGCTTCATTAGTTTCTGCAGCAATAGCAGCGTCAGCATATTCTGAAGCAAGCAGATAATCCTGAATAAATTGTTCTTTATGATTAGGATCAGCTTTCAGTTTATCCAATGACATCTGAAGGAAATAAAAAAGCGTAGCAGCTGCCGATTCGCCTTTCACTGCATTTACAGACTGGCTCAGCCATTGATAGGCTTGGTTAGCGTCTACTTTCGGAGCCAAAGCAATATAGTCTACAGCCTTGATACCCAGTGCTTCGTCAGCAGAAGACACTTTAGTTCCTTTTGCAAGGAATTCTTCTGTGTATTTCATACGCAAATCATGCGTATTCATCAATTCATCAAAATACTTCTGATATTCAGGATTATTCTTATCCTTAATCTGAGCCATCAAGCCTTTAAGGATTTTATATCCGTCAGTAAAAGTGTAAAAACGGAGTGTGGGACAATTTTCCAACACAGCTTTCCAGGGAGTATACGCATCTTTAAAATTTCCTGCACGCACAGCCTCATGCGAAATACTACTGTTTGAGTTACAGTTAGACGCATCCTGTGCCACCACAGTGGTTGCTCCAGCCGAAAGGAACAACATAGCCACAAGCGTTTTAATTTTC
>ERZ779919.1128-NODE-1128-length-10039-cov-9.24139_pt1 | contig 10039 bp, 5 predicted proteins | sample MGYA00511349_ERZ779919 | MGnify/ENA primary metagenome ERZ779919 (study PRJEB29588, sample SAMEA2147384) | human gut metagenome | biome: human gut; feature: human-associated habitat; material: faeces | place: Denmark | collected 2008/2010 ...
TGCCCAATGTCCGGCAAAATCATCCGTGCAAAGTTGGTTTTCCGGGTCCTGTCCAAACTAATAAACCTTGTTGTATCTATTTGATAATCTGAATATTATAAATTAGCGTATTGTTACTGTGTTGTGCTTTACATCTTTTTCAAGTAAAATTAAAGTGATTTTTCTCTCAATAAAGTCACTTATTTTCATTATTTTATTATTCTATTTTCTTTCAGATGAACTCTAAAAATGGCGAAAACATCAATAATTAAGTATTGCAAAATTGGCTGTTCTTAATTTATTTCATATTTTTGCAACGACGGTTGACTCAACAACCGTTGAGAAAAACTTATTGATTATGAAGTTTTATAATAGAGAGAAAGAAATTGCAGAATTGAAGCGTGTACAAGAGCTTGCATTTGGTCAAAATTCCAGAATGATTGTGGTAACAGGCCGTAGGCGTATTGGAAAAACCAGTCTTATAAAACAAGCTCTGAAGGGAACACCTACTGTATATTTTTTCATTGGAAGAAAAGCAGAGAGTATATTAGTCGCAGATTTTATAAAAATAGTACGCGAGACATTATCTATTTTTATTCCGGATGGCATATCCAACTTTACTACTTTGATACAATATCTTTTCGAAATAGGAAAAACACGTTCTTTTAATATTGTTATTGATGAATTTCAGGAGTTTTATAATATCAGACCCGATGTTTTTAGTGATATGCAAAATCTTTGGGATGAATATCGGCAAGAAACTAAAATAAATCTTGTAATTAGCGGCTCTGTATATTCATTGATGCAAAAGATATTCACGGATCATGGAGAACCATTATTCGGACGTGCTGACAATATTTTATGTCTTCGGTCCTTCAATACAAAAGTGCTAAAACAAATTATGGAGGATTTTGCGCCCGGATATAGTAATGATGACCTGTTAGCTTTGTATACACTGACTGGAGGAATCCCTAAATATGTAGAGTTATTCTGTGACAATCAAGCACTTTCTGTTGATCGGATATATGACTTCGTTTTTTCAGAAAATTCCTTGTTTATAGATGAAGGACGTAATTTGTTGATTACTGAATTTGGAAAAAATTATGGCATTTACTTTTCCATCTTATTAGAAATAGCAAATGGGCATTATACACAAGGGGAAATAGAGTCAGCACTAGGGGGGATATCTATCGGAGGTCATTTAAGTAAATTAGAAAATGTGTATAATTTGATAACTCGCGAACGGCCTATTTTTGCGAAACCAGGTACTAAGAAAAATGTACGATATATTATTGGAGATAATTTTCTAAATTTCTGGTTTAAATACATCGAACGGAATCGTTCATATATTGAACTACAGAATTTTGAAGACCTGCGTCAACTAGCAAAGGCTGATTATCAGACTTATTCAGGCAGAGTGTTAGAAAACTATTTTAAACAGAAATTAGCAGAAGAAGGTGGGTTTAAAGAAATTGGTTCCTGGTGGGAAACTAAAAGTTCTACAAACAAAGAACGATTAAACTCTTATGAAATTGATATTGTAGCTCTTAAATCAAGTGGAAAAAAAGCCTTTATAGCAGAAGTTAAACGGATGCCAGAGAATAATTATGTTCATTCAACGTTCATGGAAAAAGTGGAACATTTAAGGCACAAAGAGATGGCAAAATACGATATTGAAACACGAGTCTTAGGATTAGAAGACATGTAACTTTATGTAAATAAGATGACGCGATTATCCCTAAAAATCCCCAGTTACAGCAATTCAATTAGCTTGGATCCCAATACTCGTTCTATCGTCACTGTTTCTACTTTTTTGTTATTTGTAAATTTAATCTTAAAGAATGAATTAATAAGAGATACTCATTCTTCTTAACTTAAAGCCTTTTATTTATATCAAATTCTTTATTATCATATCCGCAGCATACTGTAAGCAATTTAAACAGCCTGTCATTGAACTCGATTTAGACAATGACAGGCTACTTAATTATTTATCTTATATTGAATATTAAATTATTGTCGTGGTTCAATCACGTAAGTCGTTTACTGAATCACGCCTAACTTATTCTCTTATTTTATGGTATTTATCTGCTAATCCATAAAATATAATTAGATTATCAGACTAGTTCTTAATTTTTCATTATTTACCATTCAATCTGCTGATCTTCGTCTGGAATCTGAGTATTGAGATTTCGTTCCAGTAGCATTGTTCCTTTAACTTTATAAAGAACTTCTTGATTTCGAGAAGTTACATCTTTAAAATCATATTCAATAGTAAATGAAACATAGCGATGTTTTAGATAAGGTCGTGTAGCATCCATAGTTTCCGTTACGCTGTAAGCAGGAGTACCGTATAGCTTAAATCCAATCTTTTCTTCGTCATCTGCCCACATACTCAATGATTTGTCTTCATTGAAGCGTATATATATTTTATAAAGTTCCCGTTCATCTCTTGATAAATCTTCGCTCATTAAACCGGCATAAAAGAAAATAGTATTATTATCTACCACATATGCTGTACGATTATTGGTTACCATCGGTTTATTATCAGTACTTCCATTTGCATTTCGAATATACACTTCCATTGTACTTGTACTATATGAACCGGAATAATCGTTAAAAGGAATTACACGCAATAATGCTTTTGCATAGTTTTTACGTGGATGACCTTGATAATTATAAGAAGCATCATCAACGATAGTTAGAGGCAACACCCATTTATCTGCCATATTGATTCCTCTCAAATCAAAATCAATATTTAGTTGTTCCACACATGTTCCTGCAGGAATATGAACTATTTCCGGGAATTCATATTTATCTTCCTCCAATAGCGTATACCATAAATCTGTACGCCCGCTGAAACGTTCTCTATTTAATATTTCCAAGGTATCCTCATATAGTGCTACATGGACATCTATATCTTGTTCGTTCGTAGTTGACCCACTAACTATAACCGGTAACTGATAGCGTACTTTTCCATCAGGGTTGTATCTCACATATATTGGAGTTACCCCATTATCTTTATCTTTTATAGGTGCTTTAAAAGAAATATATTGCCGATACTGCTCATCTTTCCACTCATCATTACAAGAAGTGATCAAGAGCAACATACATAATGCAAACCAACAATTATATATAATTTTCATACTTATATCATTTTAAAATTAATCATTGTATGTCCAACCCGGATTTTGTGTCAACAGCTTATTGCGTTTCAACTCCTCATGACTGATAGGCCAGAAATATAATTTGCGAGAAAAAGCAGTTGGAAGTTCATTGACTACAATTGGTGAATGAAACGCTGCTCTATTTTCTTCAGTCATAAGAGCATCACAACCATATATTTCCATTGACTCTTCAATCGGAGCGTCTTTCCATCTGCGGAGATCAAAATAACGATGTCCTTCTCCCATGAGCTCTATCTGTCGCTCATGCTTCAATTTCTTACGGAATACATTCCGGTCTTGATACTCTGGCAATGTATAATCGGGAACCCCTGCACGGCAACGAACAGGACGAATACCTTTTTTCATTTCATTTATGTCACGTTTGACAGAATAACTGGCAGAGCCATCCCAAGATGGAATGTCGTATGAAGATCCATCTTCCAACTCATTCAAAGCTTCAGCGTAAATCAATAAGATTTCAGCAAAACGAATAGCAGGTTCCGTTTTTAGTTTGACATAGTCCTTATTACCTTTTGCCGCAGAGGTATCGTCCGGATGAACAAATTTCATGATTCCAATACCAGTGCGAAGCCAAAAATTGGAGTTAGTATATCCATTACCATTACCACGATAATAAAATACCTGTTGCTCTACGGGTTTAGGATCTTTAAGCGTTGAATTATTCAATAGAGGCCATACGCAACCATTAAAAGCAACTGAAGCATAGAAGCGTGGTTCACGCCATGCATACTCTTTCCATACTCCTTTCTTTAAATAAGGATATGTTCCTGCCTTCCCTTCCTTTTCAGACACAAAACGGTTCTCAACTTGGCAAGTGTCCAAAAATGTCTGTCTGTTAAACTCAGAGCCATTATACATATAGTAAGCATCACACATCTTTTGTGTCATACCATGTGTATTCCAGCCATTGGCACTGGTAGGCAATTGATGTAATACCATATCTGCAAGATTGCGGTCACCCTGATTTTGTCCACGACTAAAAATAAGTTCAGGATTATCAAACATAGACAGGGCTCCATTAAAAACTTGTCGATAGGATTCAAAGGGGTCAATATCCCGATATCCATTTGGCCAATCAGCATTTTCAAAATCATTATCAGAATAAGGAGGAAGTGTCTTCGGATAACCTGCAGCGGCTTCATCTCTTTTCTTCACAGTGTGTAACACATAACGGTGTCCATAATTGCTTCCCGGGAGTTCCATAACGTCTCTTGCTGCTGCAGCGGCTTTGGCCCATTTGTATTCATTATATTCCTGTGCTAACAAACATCTTCCGTCATGATCTACCAAATCTGTAAATCTTTCGGTATCTTCAGGACGAGGGTTATTAATAGGACTTGCCGCGTATAATAGAACTTTTGCGCGTGCTGCTAATGCGGCCCCTCTAGTAGGACGAGAGGTATGATTCGCTCCCCTGTCCAAAGGTAAGTCCTTAGCCGCCAAGCGCATTTCTGATTCGATATATTCTACGCATTCATCATAGGAATTACGTTGACAAGCCAAATCATCATAGCTGGCTGTATAATCGAGTCCTTCCTCCGGCAATAAAGGAACAGGGCCATATTTACGGAGTAATAACCAATAATAGTAAGCGCGTACAAAACGGGCTTGTGCTTTCAGGTCAGCTCTTTCAGCTTCTGTAAACTCCATATTCATGTCGATATTTTGAATGAAAATGGATGCCTGACGAATGCCTTTATAACTGGCTCCCCATGATTGTCGGTCTCCTTCACTATAAGTCCCTGTTTTAAAGGTGTTATAAATATCACGGTCACCAAAATAAATATCATCGGCAAAACACCACAGTATATTATCTTTGGTTCCAACATCCATATTCTCTCCTTTAAGATAGGAATAAGCATGAGCTAACCATTCTTCCGAGTATTTTTCATTAGTAAATACATCTTCCAGCGTCATACGGTCTTTAAAATTTTTATCCGAATCCAGCTGGTCTACACACGAAACGGTGATTGTCCCTAACAGGGCACCTATACAAAACTTATATATCTTTTTCATTTCACACGTATTGATTAGATATTAACAGTCAATCCTAAAGTCATTACCCTAGACAGTGGGTATTCCGCCCCTGTGGAACTTCCTAATTCCGGATCCCATTCTTTAAATTTAGCGAATGTCAATAAATTGGTACCAATAAAGAATACACGTATATTATTGAACTTAATCTTATTTACAATTGATTTAGGCAATGTATACCCTACTTCTAAAGTCTTCAAACGTAAATATGAACCATTTTTTAGCCAGAAAGTGGACTTTTGTTGATTATTATCATTTCCACCATAGCTAAGGCGTGGATAAGAAGCATTCGGATCTTCATTAGCAGGAATTCCAAGTTTAGCTGCAGTGTCTGCATCAACCCAACGATTAGCTACTAAATTTCCCAAAACATTTCCCCACTGACTATCCTTGAAGGCAAATACTGTAGATCCATTAATGAAGAATGAAGACTTTCCTGCTCCTTGAAAATGGACATTGAAATCAAATCCTTTCCATTGTGCAGAGATACCAAATCCGTAAATCAGATTCGGTTTGGTAGTCGCACCGATAGCTACTTTGTCACCATCATTGATTACACCATCTCCATTAACATCTTTATATTTAATATCACCCGGTTGTACTTTTCCCCATGCTGTCTGTTGAGGACTGTTACGAATATCATCATAATCTTTAAATAGACCTAATGCAATCAAACCTTTAGCTTGGTTTACACGGTAACCTGCTTCTGTCTGGTAAGGATAAACAGTATTTTCTTCATCCTTCTCCAATATCTCATTTTTACTATAAGTAAAATTACCACGAACCGTGAGGTTCACTCTGTTTATTTTCTGTTTATAGGCAAAATGGCCATCAAAACCTTGCGAACGTACACTACCCACATTTGCTTTAGGATTACTTCTCACAATTCCTACTATGCCAGGTAGATATTTACGTTCCATATAAATACCATCGCGTTGTTCATGGAAATAGTCTACAGTGGCTGTAAACTTATCATTAAACAAAGAAAGGTCTACACCTATATCGTGCTTTGTTGCAATTTCCCAAGTAACGTTTTCAGAAGCTAATTGAGTATATGCCATACCATCATAAGAATTGCCATAACCATAATCACCCCAATTCCAACCAGGAAAGGTTACGTCCTTATCATTTTCTTTATATGACTTAGCAATTGTATATAGATAAGGAAAACGTTCACCCAATTTATCATTACCTACTTTACCATAAGAGTAACGCAGCTTGAACATATTCATCCATTCCAGATGTTTCTTAATGAATTTCTCTTCTGCAATGTTCCAAGCCAGAGAAAAAGCGGGGAAGAATCCGAATCGATGTCCATCGGCAAAGTTTTCTGATCCGTTATAACCGAAGTTAAAATCTATGAAGTAACGATAATTCCAGTTATAACTAGCACGTCCTGCCAAGCCCATATGACGTTTGGCAATGCCATTCTTTATATCTGTACCAATATCTACTGTAGTCCGATAAGCATCTTGGCTATATTTTAAAGTACCACCTACGTGATGCGCTTTGAATGCACGATTGTAGTGTAAAATTGCTTCTAAAAATTCAGTCCGGTTACCTGTTGAAATAGAGCTTTGAGTCATTTTTTCTTCGGTTCGCTGTTCTTTAAAAGTAATTTCCCCATCAGTATTTCGAAAACGTTCTGCGCGCCATGTTTGAGGCATTTTTTTACGGCTAATTTCGTTTGTGTTGTTAGTGTCGAAACCAAAACGACCTTCAAAACGCAATCCTTTAGTAATAAAATCCAGCTTCTGTTCTAAAGAAATATTAGTCTGAACCTTATTTTCCCAGATTTCAAAATATCCAGTTTGTGTTGCCAATACCCATGGATTGGAACGATCATCTTCTTTTCCGAATGCTGGTACATAACCATTGGAATACATTACTGGAATACTAATCGGACTTTGATTTATTAACGATGCCCATACATTTCCACCTTGTCCAGGAGCATTACGTTTCTTTAAAGAACCGGAAACACCGACTTTCACAAGAGTTGTTTTTGTGATGTCAATATCGGTATTCAAACGATAATTCCATCGTTGACTACCGGGATTGGTATTATAATCTTTACGAACTGCTTCATCTGTCTTATACATACCTTCTTCACTAATATAGCTAAGCGAAACAAAATAACGTGCTGTATTACCACCGCCGTTCATATTCACATTAGCACGATAAGTCATTGCTCCATCTTTCAATAATACATCTTTCCAATCTACATTTGGATAAAGATCAGGATCAAGTCCTAAACGTAGAATTTCCAATTCGTCATTCTGATAGATCGGTTCTTGATTACGAGTAATACGTGCTTCATTCATCATTCTAGCATGAGTGTACCCATCTACAAATTCCGGTGTGATAGTCCGTGTGTTATAAGATGTTTCCACTTTAGCACTGATATTGATTTTACCAGCTTTACCATGTTTTGTTGTAATCAATACTACACCATTAGCACCACGAGGACCGTAAATTGCTGTAGTAGAAGCATCCTTTAAAACAGTAAACGATTCAACATCCTCAATATTAATTTCATCGAGACTACGCTCAAATCCATCTACTAACACTAAAGCCGAGTTATCAGCTCCGAAAGTAGAAATACCACGAATCCAGAATTCCGAAGTATTTTTTCCAGGCTGACCGGATGTCTGCATAGCTAAAACACCTGCCACATTACCAGCCAAAGCATTTGAAAGATTTGCTGTCGGATTTGCTTTCAGATCATTTACATTAACGGTAGTCACCGCTCCAGTCACAGTTAACTTCTTTTGTGCACCGGTTCCTGTAATAACGACTTCATCAAGCTCACTTGCTTCAGATTCCTTCATAATTACATTGACTACTTGCTGCCTTTTCACTAATACTTCCTGTTTATCAAAACCTATGTACGAGAATACTAGTCTTGAAAACTCTTCAATACTAATTTTATAACGTCCGTTAATATCCGTAATTGCTCCTAAGCCAGCCTGATCTTTTACTGTTACATTGACACCGACCAGTGGCTCTTTATTCGTATCCGTCACTACTCCCGTTACTTCAATTTTTTTCTGCGCAAAAGTGGCAGCAGAAACCAGTAACAAACAAATGGTGATAAAATTCTTTATTTTCATGTGTTTTTTCTTTTATTCGGTTATTGTTCTCCCTCTTCCGGTTGACTCTCTTCCGGATGTTCTTCTGTCGCTTCAGGAATCTTTTCTAATGCTATCTTCCGGATACGATGATTGTTCACATCACCCACATAAAAAGTTTCTGTATCTTCATCATAAGCTAAAGCATAAGGATAATTAAAACGTGCTTCATCACGTAAATGGCCATCCACATATCCATTAGCATGTACATTCATTCCTGTGCTTCCTCTTCCGGCAAAAGTAGAGACTACTCCATCCGGAGTCAATTTACGTATACAGTGATTATTACGATCCGTAAAATAGAAGTCATAACAATCCTCTTTATTCGCATCCTCATACTCTTTGTTAAATACGAAGACTCCCTGTCCGGGTTTATTCAAGCGTGCTTTTGTTCCTGCCAAGTCTTTATAATCTGCTTGTCCGGGCTGTCCACAAACAATATATGGGGTCGTAAGTCGTTTGTTAACTCTGTCATAATTTGAACGGAGAATATAATGCTGATTCTGTACCATCATATAAACATAATCACCAGATGGATGAACGATAAAGTTAAATTCCCAGTTGGCATCCTGAATCGTAAACAGTTCTTCTGCATGAGCTTTATTATCATTTGCCCCCCATTGGTAAAAATCATATCTGAGCACAGCCCCTGAACCAAAGAAATTATAGTATAATTCACCATTTTCTGGGTGTATCATTGAGTTCTGACACCCTCTACTTGTGGTCAGACGTTTTACTACAGGATTCTGGAAATCTGTAACATCAACCATATCATTATCTTGGTTACGGATTAACATTATATTACTTGCGGCATTATCAGCTCCTTTTGAGCATGCTATAATCATAGTATCTTTACTTAAAGTCCATGACATGCTACGCAAGCGGTCGGCTCCTTCCGAACTACCGGTTATTCCAGTGTATATTCTTTCATTTTTCAAATCCAATATACGCATCGGCTTACCATTACCATTATTTTCTGCATCCTGAGTTAAATACAGGATATCGTGATTTTTCGGGTCAAACTCGAACCATGCAGGAAAATCTATTTTACCACAGTCGCTAAAAGGACCTTCCTTTATAATTTCTCCATTACCCTTCTCATCTACATATCCACATAAAGTTGATACGACCTTTTGTGGAACATATTTATATTTTGATGATACTATAACATCCTGTTCACCGACTTTTACTTCAATAGTTCCTTCGTAACATTGTTGCGGGGTAATACAGTACAAACTATTACCTTTCGCATTAATTACTTTTGCTTCTTTCCCGCCTATTTTCACAAAGACAATAGAGGAATCAGTACCGAAATTACTACCGTAAATAATCATTCGAGTGTTTGCTCCTCCTGCTTTGGGAGCAAAATCCGTCACAGTCACCGGTTGGCTGGGATCATAAGGTTCCGCAGACGCATCTTTATCATCTTTACAGCTACTGAAGCAAATCGTAAAGAGTAATAATAGAGTCATCCATTGAAATCCAATGATCTCATGTCTCATAGTTTTACATTTCATAATACACTAGATTTAAATTATTGATTATTCTGAACTTTATCCATTAATACCTTCATCCAGTATCCTCCGATTACTGAACGTGCTCTGAATCCTACCCATTTACCGCTGTCTGTATGGTGCCAGTCACTGATAGGTACACGTGATACTGTTTCATTGATATATTTATAGACAGGATCAGAGAATTTCTGGAAGGTTT
>ERZ779919.1144-NODE-1144-length-9925-cov-12.5827_pt1 | contig 9925 bp, 5 predicted proteins | sample MGYA00511349_ERZ779919 | MGnify/ENA primary metagenome ERZ779919 (study PRJEB29588, sample SAMEA2147384) | human gut metagenome | biome: human gut; feature: human-associated habitat; material: faeces | place: Denmark | collected 2008/2010 ...
CGGTACGCACGGTGGTGTGAGAGGTCGGGGATTTATAAATCCCCTCCTACTCGATTGTAAATGTTTATTTGAAAGGAGAATTTTCTTCAAATCAGGAGCAAAATGAGAAAAATGGTACGTTGGCACTAAATAGTAGTGGATTATTATAAAAAAATGTTGTATAATAAAGCTACTCTAAAAACTCAAACAAAAGAAGGGGGATTTTATGAATAGTCAACAGTATAACAGAGCCAACAAACGTGTATTCCTGGCGGTAATCATAGTATTTGCATATATAGCATTTACGTTATTTGCAGCAGTTGTGAGAAAAGATGCTGATATTACCAGGATAAGTATACAGCTTGTTGTGGCAATAGCAGTAATAGTAATAGCTGTAATTGCATTTATTACAAAAAGAGACAGCAGAACAGGTGCGCTTATACTTGTAAGCGCCATGACAGCAGGATATTTTATTATCGCACTGATCAATTCAACAATCGGTACATGGACATATGCCCTGCCGCTTGTTATTGCAGCGATGATATATCTGGATATAAAGATGATGATGGTGATGAACGCAGTAATAATCATATCCAGCGTCATCAGGCTTGTAATGCAGCTTGGAATAGGGGGTACAGTTCTTCAGAATGATGTGATAGCAGTTTTTGTACTTGTACTTGTGGGATATGCGTCAGACAGCATCACGATTCTTCTTACCCATTTCTTCGATGAAAATATGGAAGAAATCAAAGAATCTGCTATGGCACAGATGGACAGCAATAAGAATATGGTAATAGTTGCGGAGAATATTTCAAAGCACTTTGACGAGGCTATGACCATGTTAAATGATCTCGATGAGGCTGTTGCGGTGAGCCATAGTTCAATCCAGGAGATAGCAGACAGCACAGAGAGCACTGCGGAGGCTATCCAGAAGCAGGCAGCTATGTGTGTTGATATTCAGGGAAATACAGACAATGCAGAGAGTGGAATCAAGGCTATGATAGATGCCTCACGCCAGACTGAGGAGACCGTAAAGCAGGGAGCTGATGTTGTGGAAGAACTCAAGGAGCAGGCACACAACGTGGCAGAGGCAAGCAATGTTACAGTGTCAGTTATCCAGAGTCTTACAGCTAAGGTAGAGGAAGTAAAGAGCTTTGTTGAGTCGATTATCAATATTTCTAACCAGACAAATCTGCTTGCACTCAATGCTTCAATTGAGGCGGCCAGGGCAGGTGAAGCAGGAAAGGGCTTTGCGGTAGTTGCAGATGAAATCAGACAGCTCTCAGAGCAGACAAAGGATGCATCAGCCAATATTACAGAGATTATAAACAAGCTCAATGAGGACACAAGGCGTGCCAACGAGAGTATCGAGAACTCAGTATCATCGGTAGAGAAGCAGAATGAGCTTATCGACGATACAAGAGACAAGTTTAATGCCATGGGAGAGGCCGTTGAGCTGTTGATGAAGGATATCAATGTGGCTGAGGAGAGTATCAAAAAGATTCTTGATTCAACAACAGTCATATCAGACAATATCACACACCTTTCAGCTACAGGAGAAGAGGTCGCAGCTTCTTCAACAGAGGGACTTCGCATGGCTGATACCACAGTCGAGAGCATGGCAAAGTGCAAGAAGGTACTGGAAAATATCTATATGCTTGCGGATGACCTCAAAAACTCTGTTGAGGAGAGTGAGGAAGAGCTTAATCAGAAATTTGATTTCTAAGAGCAGTAATATGTTTTTTACGGCAGGAGCGCATTTGCTCCTGCCATTTTTACATATATTTTTATGATAAAAATATTTACATTATCGTAATATATGATAAAATATTTCTAACACAATAACACAATTGCTACATAAACAATAGGATATATGGAGGAAGTTATGGACGATAACAATTATATGAACAATGACAACCAGTCGTCAGGCACACCGGACAATACAGATGTCTTCGGTCAGTCTTCAGGAACAGCAAATGGCTCAGACACATACAGCCAGCCGCAGGACACATACAGTCAGCCGACAGACACATATAATCAGTCTGTATCCCAGCAGGAAAGTGGGAATGCATATGGACAGTCATCAGACCAGACAGGCAGCACAGACGGATATGTCAATAATCCGGGCAGTGCATATGGTTATGCAAATCAGGGTGCATACAATCAGAATTCAAATGCCCAGGGTACATACAATCAGAATCCAAATGCCCAGGGTACATACAATCAGAATCCAAATGCCCAAGGCACATACAACCAGAACACATATGCTCAGGGCTCGTTTAATCAGTCAGCTTATGGACAGACACAGTATGGCCAGCAGCCAAACGGACAGGGTGGCTACAATCAGACAGCATACGGACAGACAGCTTACAATCAGCCACAGTATGGAGCTAATCCATACAACCAGCCACCAAAGAACAGCAATGGCTTTGGTATAGCTTCTCTGGTACTTGGAATCGCATCTATTGTACTGTTTTGTACATGCATCAATTATGTGACAGCTCTGCTTGCTATCATTTTTGGTATTATACATATCATAAAGGGCAACAACAAGGTGTTTGGTATAGTTGGTATAGCAACAGCAGCTATCTCAGTTATAGTCAGCATCATATTCTGGGTTATAGCAGGCTCAAACGTAAGCACAGATTTTGAAAAGGAGTTCATGAAGGGCTTTGATGAGGGCTATGAGTATTATAATGATGACGATTCCTATGAGGATTACGATTATGATTATGATTCTTATGATTATGATGATTTTGATTATCAGAATTTTGAGTATGATGGCATTTATTAGAGTTAATTATTATCAAATTATTACAGAATCAATTACATCTTGACAACAGTGGCTTTTCAGTTATATACTTAAACACAGTTAGTAAAAGGCAGTGACGAAGACAGTAGAGATGGCAGGAAAGTCAAAGAGAGCCGGGGCAGGTGAGAGCCGGTATGAGTAGAGCCGTTTTGAAAATCACTTCTGAGCCGCAGGCTAAAATCGCCATACAGTGTTGCGAGAGTAGGTTCTGACGTATTCCCTACGTTACAGGGGCGGGTATGCAAGGGTATTTCCCTTAAGTACATTGTAATAGGTGGTATAGACGTATCAGGCACGCGTTCCTAATTACAGGAATGTGTGCCTTTTTTTGTGAATATTCCATAAACCGAAAATTCTAGTGGAGTAAGCCACAAGGAAGCCTCGTAAGAGTCGAATTTGAGGTGCATGCTGGGATGTTCACGAACAATATAGAATAAGGAGAGATAGTCATGTACAACAAAGTTGACACCAATATGAACTTCGTTGAACGCGAGAAGAAGACAGAGCAGTTCTGGAGAGAGAACAATATCTTCAGAAAATCTATGGAAAACAGAAAAGAAGGAGAGACATACACATTCTATGATGGACCTCCTACAGCAAACGGAAAGCCTCACATCGGACATGTTGAGACACGTACCATAAAGGATATGATTCCAAGATTCCAGACCATGAAGGGCAAATATGTGCCACGTAAAGCAGGCTGGGATACACACGGACTTCCTGTTGAGATCGAGGTGGAGAAGCTTCTCGGCCTTGACGGCAAGGATCAGATTGAGAACTACGGACTTGAGCCATTCATCAAGAAGTGTAAAGAGTCTGTATGGAAATACAAGGGTATGTGGGAGGATTTCTCCAACACAGTAGGTTTCTGGGCTGATATGGACAATCCATACGTCACATATGACGACAATTTCATTGAGTCAGAGTGGTGGGCTCTCAAGGAAATCTGGAATAAGGGACTTCTTTACAAGGGCTTCAAGATTGTTCCTTACTGTCCTCGTTGTGGAACACCGCTTTCTGCACAGGAGGTGGCACAGGGCTACAAGACAGTTAAAGAAAAATCAGCAGTAGTACGTTTTAAGGTAGTAGGAGAGGATGCATATTTCCTCGCATGGACCACAACTCCATGGACACTTCCAAGCAACGTGGCACTCTGTGTGAACCCTAATGACACATATGTAAAGGTAAAGGCTGTTGATGGCTACACATATTATATGGCAGAGGCACTTGCAGACAAGGTGCTCTCACAGCTTCTTTCAAAAGAGGACGCAGAAGCAGGCAAGAAGGCATATGAGGTGCTTGAGACATACAAAGGAAAGGATCTTGAGTACAAGGAGTATGAGCCGCTTTATGACTGCGCTAAGCAGGTTGCCGATAAGCAGGGCAAGAAGGGCTTTTTCGTGACATGTGACACATATGTTACTATGTCAGACGGTACAGGAATTGTTCATATCGCTCCTGCATTTGGTGAGGATGATGCCAATGTCGGAAGAAATTATGACCTTCCATTTGTACAGTTTGTAAACGACAAGGGAGAGCTTACAGCAGAGACTCCGTTTGCCGGTATGTGGGTAAAGGATGCAGATCCTGAGGTATTAAAGGACTTAAGCGGCAGAAAGCAGCTCTTCGATGCTCCGAAATTTGAGCATGAGTATCCACACTGCTGGAGATGTGACAAGCCTCTTATCTACTATGCAAGAGAGTCATGGTACATCAAGGAGACAGCAGTAAAGGATGATCTTATCAGAAACAACAATACAGTAAACTGGATTCCTGAGTCTATCGGTTCAGGACGTTTCGGAAACTGGCTTGAGAATATACAGGATTGGGCTATCTCACGTAACCGTTACTGGGGCACACCACTCAATATCTGGGAGTGTGAATGCGGACACAGAGAGTGTATCGGAAGCCGTGCAGAGCTCGCCGAAAAAGCAGGAGATCCAAAGGCTGCAGAGGTAGAGCTTCACAGACCATACATCGACGCTGTGACAATCAAGTGTCCTGAGTGTGGCAAGGATATGCACCGTGTACCTGAGGTACTTGACTGCTGGTTTGATTCAGGAGCCATGCCATTTGCACAGCACCACTATCCATTCGAGAACAAGGAAGTATTTGAGAAGCAGTTCCCAGCCAAGTTTATCTCAGAGGCAGTTGACCAGACACGTGGATGGTTCCATTCACTCATGGCTGAGTCTACACTCCTTTTCAACAAGGCTCCTTATGAGAATGTCATCGTGCTTGGACACGTACAGGATGAGAACGGACAGAAGATGTCCAAGTCAAAGGGCAACGCGGTAGATCCGTTTGATGCACTTGAGACATACGGTGCAGATGCCATCAGATGGTATTTCTACACAGCATCAGCTCCATGGATTCCAAAGAAGTTTTCAGGAAAGCTCGTGCTTGAGGGACAGCGTAAGTTTATGGGAACACTCTGGAACACATACGCATTCTTCGTGCTTTATGCAAATATCGACAACTTTGATGCTACAAAATACAGCCTTGAGTATGATAAGCTTGCAGTAATGGACAAGTGGATTCTTTCAAAGCTCAACTCAGCAGTGGCAGGAGTGGATGAGTGCCTGTCAAACTACAAGATTCCGGAGGCGGCAAAGTACCTTCAGGAGTTCGTAGACGACTTAAGTAACTGGTATGTACGCCGCAGCCGTGAGCGTTTCTGGGCAAAGGGCATGGAGCAGGACAAGATAAACGCATACATGACACTTTATACAGCACTTGTCACCATATCAAAGGCGGCAGCACCTATGATTCCTTTCATGACAGAGGATATCTATAGAAATCTTGTCTGCTCTATCGACAAGAGCGCACCGGAGTCAATTCATCTGTGCGACTATCCTGTAGTTGATGAGAAGCTGATTGACAAAAAGCTCGAAGCTGATATGGATGAGGTACTAAAGGTTGTAGTACTCGGACGTGCATGCCGTAACGAGGCAAATATCAAAAACCGTCAGCCAATCGGAAAAATGTTTGTAAAGGCTCCGGAAAAACTGGATGAATTTTATGTGGATATCATCGCAGACGAGCTCAACGTAAAAGAGGTTGAGTTCACTGATGATGTATCACACTACACCACCTACAAATTCAAGCCACAGCTTAGAACAGTGGGTCCTAAGTATGGTAAATACCTTGGCCAGATTAAGGCAGTTTTAGCTGAGCTTGATGGTCATAAGGCCATGGAGGAGCTTAACAGCACCGGCTCTCTCAAGCTTGACAGCATTAGCGATGAAGTTGTATTATCTAAAGAGGATTTACTTATCGAGATGACTCAGATGGAGGGCTATGTGACACAGTCTGACAACAATATAACCGTTGTCCTTGACACCAACCTCACTCCTGAGCTTATCGAGGAAGGTTTCGTAAGAGAAATCATCAGTAAGATCCAGACAATGCGTAAGGACGCAGGCTTTGAGGTTATGGACCACATCGCTGTGACATACGAGGCAGATGAGAAGCTTTCAAATGTATTTGAAAAGTTTGGTGATGAAATCAAGACCGAGGTTCTTGCCGTATCAATTAAATCAGGCGAACTTAAGGGCTATGAAAAGGATTGGAAGATTAATGGCGAGGCTGTTAAGCTTGCAGTTGAAAAACAATAATCTCTGCACGAGAGGGAGCATTAATTTGCTCCCTTTTAGTGCCATAAGGAGGAAAAGATGAGAGATAATACGTTTAGCAAAAAGGTGTTTATTAAGACTGTATCAGACAATTTAAAAAATAAATATCGTAAGACTATAGATGATGCCACACAGCAGGAACTTTATCAGGCTGTATCAGAGGCCGTAAAGGATGTCATCATGGATGAGTGGATTGCCACACAGAGAGTGATGGACAAGGACGATCCAAAGGTTGTTTACTATATGTCCATGGAGTTTTTGATGGGAAGAGCTCTCGGCAACAACCTTATAAACCTCTCAGCATACAAGGAGGTCAAGGAGGCTCTCAATGAGATTGGTGTGGATATCAATGCTATTGAGGACCAGGAGCCTGATCCGGCACTTGGAAACGGTGGACTCGGAAGACTGGCAGCGTGCTTTATGGATTCACTTGCCACACTCGGATATCCTGCATACGGCTGTGGAATCAGATACAGATATGGTATGTTCAAGCAGCAGATTTCAGACGGCTTCCAGATTGAGGTGCCTGACAACTGGCTCAAGGACGGATATCCATTCGAGCTTCGTCGTCCGGAGTACTGCTATGAGGTCAAGTTTGGAGGATATGTGCAGGAGAGCACAGATGAAAACGGAGAGCTTCATTTCGAGCAGAAGGACTATCAGTCGGTGCTTGCAGTGCCTTATGATATGCCTATAGTCGGTTATGACAACAATGTGGTCAATTCTCTCATGATATGGGATGCAGAGCCAAAAAACGGCTTCTCGCTCGAGTCCTTTGACCAGGGTGACTACGACAAGGCAGTGGAGCAGGAAAATCTTGCAAGAAACCTTGTTGAGGTGCTCTATCCAAACGATAACCATGTAAAGGGCAAGGAGCTTCGCTTAAAGCAGCAGTATTTCTTTGTATCAGCAAGCATCCAGCGTGCACTTGCAAGGTTTAAAAAGCATCACAGCGATTTAAAAGATCTCCCAAATAAAGCTGTTTTCCAGATGAACGATACTCACCCTACAGTTGCAGTCGCAGAGCTTATGAGAATCCTTGTGGACGAGGAGCATCTGTCATGGGATGATGCATGGGATATCACTACAAGATGTGTAGCCTACACTAACCATACAATCATGGCTGAGGCGCTTGAGAAGTGGCCAATTGAGATATTCCAGAGACTGCTTCCTCGTGTATACCAGATTGTTGACGAGATAAACAGAAGATTTGTGATTCAGATTAATGAGAGATATCCTGGCAATGAGGACAAGGTAAGAAAGATGGCTATCCTCTATGACGGACAGGTCAAGATGGCAAATATGGCTATCGTTGCAGGCTATTCTGTAAACGGTGTTGCAAAGCTTCACACAGAGATACTTAAGAATCAGGAGCTTCATGATTTCTATGAGATGTTCCCTGAGAAGTTCAATAACAAGACAAACGGAATCACACAGCGTAGATTCTTAGCACATGCAAATCCACTCCTTGCAGACTGGGCAACAAAAAAGGTAGGGGCCGGCTGGATTACAGATCTTACAATGCTTTCAAAGCTCAAGGCTTATGCGGACAGCCCTGTTGCACAGCAGGAGTTTGCTGAGATTAAGAGAGCAAACAAGGTGCGTTTAGCAAAGTATATCAAGGAGCACAATGGTATTGATGTAAATCCGGATTCTATCTTTGATGTGCAGGTTAAGAGACTTCACGAGTACAAGAGACAGCTCATGAACATCCTTCATGTGATGTATCTGTACAACAAGATTAAGGAAAATCCGTCTATGGATTTCTATCCTAGAACATTCATTTTTGGAGCAAAGGCAGCAGCAGGCTACAGAAATGCAAAGAAAACAATAAAGCTCATCAACAGTGTGGCTGATGTGATAAATAACGATGCTTCTATTGACGGCAAGCTCAAGGTAGTATTTATCGAGGATTACAAGGTATCCAATGCCGAGATTATTTTTGCGGCAGCAGATGTCAGCGAGCAGATTTCCACAGCGAGCAAGGAGGCATCCGGAACAGGAAACATGAAGTTTATGCTCAATGGAGCGCTCACTATCGGAACTATGGATGGTGCCAATGTCGAGATGTTCGATGAGGTAGGGGCTGACAACATGTTTATCTTTGGAATGAGCTCTGATGAGGTCATCTCACACGAGAACAGACATGACTACAATCCTGTTGATGTATATAATAACGATGCCGAGCTAAGAAAGGTAGTAAACCAGCTCGTAGACGGCACATACTCACCAAATGACCATGAGCTTTTCAGGGAGCTTTACAACTCACTGCTCAATCCACAGCAGGGACAGGTGGCTGACCGCTATTTTATCCTCGCAGACTTCCGCTCATATGCAAATGCACAGCAGAAGATTAATGATTATTACAAGAACAAGAGCGCATGGAGAAAGAGTGCACTGCTCAATATCGCACATGTAGGAAAGTTCTCTTCAGACAGAACAATCCAGGAATATGTGGACGATATCTGGCATCTTGACAGGATTACCGTAAATATGGCAGGAGTATAGGATTTTGGAAAAAGTTATCGCAAAGTCTGGTATCAGTGGAAGCACGCTTAAGCTTATAGCCATTTTTACCATGCTCATAGACCATACTGCGGCAACGGTTATTCTTCAGATGATAAATAACGGGATAGGTGGACAAACGCTTATTGATATCTACTGGGTCATGCGTTCTATAGGGCGCATGGCCTTTCCTGTTTTCTGCTTCCTGCTTGTGGAGGGTTTCAAATATACACACAGCAGGGAAAAATATGCTGCGAGGATGTTTATATTCGCGCTTATCTCTGAGATACCGTTTGACCTTGCAATAAACAATACAGTGCTCGAATTTAAGAGCAACAATGTGTTTTTTACACTACTTTTAGGCCTGCTTGCCATCACAGTGCTTGATTGGCTTAAGTCGGTCGATAAAATAGAAAAGGCATCCTCTGCAGTCAAGTGGTTTTTTGTCACACTGATCAGGTGTATAGTAATGGTATCAGTGGTGCTTGTTATGATGATTATTGCAGAGTTTGTGCTTTGCTGTGATTATGGTGCGGCGGGTGTAGGGTGCATTGTCATGATGTACCTGCTTTCTTCAAACCGAGATGTTGCATTTGCCGTGGCAGTTATACTGCTTGGACTTTTCTCAGGTACCATAGAGTTTTTTGCACTTTTTATGCTTATACCGCTTCGCTATTACAATGGAAAAAGAGGCATTTCACTAAAATATGTCTTTTATGCCTTTTACCCGGTGCATCTTTTTGTACTGTATCTGATATGCAGGCTTGCTATGGCTGCTGCTGTTCACACCTGACAGAGTTACAGAAATACGCCGCGCCGAAAGTGTGCAGCTGGCGAATGTACACAAACCTTGAGCCGAAAACGACACCGACAAATTAGCAATTTGAAACGAGTTCTGCCACAGTACCCGCCGGGTGGCACACCCCATGAAGGGCGGGCGGCGATACAAAAATAAAGAAAGAGGAATCCAAATGTCATTTTGTCATCTTCACAC
>ERZ779919.1171-NODE-1171-length-9731-cov-1.95556_pt1 | contig 9731 bp, 9 predicted proteins | sample MGYA00511349_ERZ779919 | MGnify/ENA primary metagenome ERZ779919 (study PRJEB29588, sample SAMEA2147384) | human gut metagenome | biome: human gut; feature: human-associated habitat; material: faeces | place: Denmark | collected 2008/2010 ...
TTTATCAATTCCCGTTCCGGCGGCGGGGCAAATGCCAAGATGATGAATTTTGGAAAGAGCAGGGCCAGAATGATAAGCAGTGCTGATAATAAAGTTACATTTAAGGATGTAGCTGGTCTTCAGGAAGAAAAAGAAGAACTTGAGGAGATAGTTGATTTCCTTAAAGATCCAGTAAGATATACTTCTCTTGGTGCAAGAATACCTAAGGGTGTTATTCTTACAGGTGCACCTGGTACAGGTAAGACACTTCTTGCCAAAGCTGTTGCCGGAGAGGCAAGCGTACCATTCTTTAGCATATCAGGTTCGGATTTCGTAGAGATGTTTGTTGGTGTTGGTGCTTCAAGAGTAAGAGATATGTTTGAGGAAGCTAAGAAGAACGCACCTTGTATTATATTCATTGATGAGATTGATGCTGTTGCAAGACGAAGAGGAACAGGTATGGGCGGCGGCCACGATGAGAGAGAACAGACACTTAACCAGATGCTTGTTGAGATGGATGGTTTTGGTGTCAATGAAGGAATTATCGTTATGGCCGCTACTAACAGAATTGATATTCTTGACCCAGCTATATTAAGACCGGGAAGATTTGACAGAAAGATAGTTGTCGGCAGACCAGATGTTGCTGGACGACTTGAAATATTAAAGGTACACGCAGCTAAGAAGCCTCTTGGTGATGATGTTGACCTTGATAAGCTTGCAAGAACATCAGCCGGCTTTACAGGTGCTGATCTTGAAAATGTATTAAATGAAGCTGCTATTAATGCGGCAAGAAAGAAGAACAGATATATAACTAACGCAGATGTTGAAGAAGCATTTATTAAGATAGGAATAGGCGTTGAGAAGAAGAGTAAGATTATATCTGACAAAGAGAAGAAGATTACAGCTTACCACGAATCAGGACACGCTATATTATTCCACCTTTTACCAGATGTTGGGCCAGTTCATACAATATCAATCATTCCTACAGGAATGGGTGCGGCAGGTTACACAATGCCGCTTCCTGAAAGAGATGAGATGTTTAACACTAAGGGGAAAATGCTTCAGAATATCGTTGTAAGCCTTGGTGGACGAGTAGCGGAAGAACTCATATTTGATGATATAACAACAGGTGCTTCACAGGATATCAAGCAGGCAACACAGACAGCAAGAGATATGGTTACTAAGTATGGTTTCTCTGACAAGCTTGGTCTTATTAATTATGATACAGACAGTGATGAGGTATTCATCGGAAGAGATCTTGCACATACAAGACCATATGGTGAAGATGTAGCAGCACTCATTGATGAAGAAGTTAAGAGAATTGTAGATGAGTGTTATACCAAGGCTAAGAAGCTTATATCAGAGAATATGGACGTGCTTCATAGAAGTTCAGAACTTCTTCTTGAGAAAGAGAAGATTTCAAGAGAAGAATTTGAAAGTTTGTTTGAAGATAAGCCATATGGAGAGAGTTTATAATTAGGTATTAACAGAGATTTTGCAGTTAAAATGCAGTTAAATAATGGAAATGTATTTATACACAAAAAACATTTGGTAATAATTCACAAAAAAAGTTGCAATTTATTGTAAAGTTTGTGAACACTTATGGGGCTTTGTATGATATTATAATTAACGTAAAAACCCCCAATACATTATATATTTTTTGCTACACCCCATAATAAGTGAAATACCTTCTCCAAAAAGGACAGTCCCCCCAGACTGTCCTTTTTATTTGCACGAGTAACGATGAGAATGGATAATTTAAAGAAATCTTCCATCCTGCTTGCAGGAATGGAAATTTTTTAAATTATCTATTCGAGGAGCACCGCGTCATAGGTAAGAGCGTATTTTATAAAGTAAATAAATTACGAAGCAGAAACGCTCTTACCTATGCCATCGTTACGAGTTAAGAGAAGCCGTAAATTAAAGAAATCTTAATAAATATATCTTACAGTTGAATAAATACCCGTAATGATATAAAATTATATATGATTAATGTCAAGGAGTATTTTCTATGATAATAAGCGCAGGAGTTGAGAACCTTACATCATGGGAAAGAAAGCTTTTGTATATGTGTAATGCAAGACCAACCATTAATACAAGAGCTTTATTTTCTGATGCGACAAACGATTACAGATGTCCGGCAGAGCCTATGCCGGGTGATACAGTTAAGATACGATTAAGAACAGGTCGTTATAATGTAGACAAGGCGTATATATATGTTAATAATGTAGAATACCCTATGACAAAGATTAAGGCAGTTGGAGTATTTGATTATTACGAGGCTGAGATTAAAGTTAATAATGACAAATTATATTATTATTTCAAGGTAGAGACTGGAAAGGTTGTATGCTATTACAATCAGATAGGAGCTATTAAAGAACTTAATACTTATTATAATTTCCAGATTATGCCGGGATTTAAGACACCTGACTGGGCAAAGGGCGCAGTTATGTACCAGATATTTGCCGATAGATTTTGCGATGGTGATAAATCTAATAACGTGCTTGATGATGAATACAGTTATATAGGCGAACACGTCTGTCAGGTTAAGGATTGGGATAAATATCCAGCCAATATGGGTGTAAGAGAGTTCTATGGTGGCGATTTGCAGGGCGTGCTTGATAAGCTTGATTATCTTAGCGAGCTTGGTATCGAGGTCATTTATTTTAATCCGTTGTTTGTTTCGCCATCTAATCATAAGTACGATATACAGGACTATGATTATATAGACCCACATTTTGGTGTTATAGTAAAAGATGATGGGGAACTTTTAAAAGAAGGTGACCAGAACAATACTAATGCAACACGATATATTAACAGGGTTACAAGTAAGGGAAATCTTAAAGCGAGTAATGAGTTCTTTGCCAAGGCAGTAGAACAGATACACAGCAGAGGAATGAAAGTCATAATAGATGGAGTGTTTAACCATTGTGGTTCATTTAACAAATGGATGGACAGGGAACACATTTACAGTTCTAGTGATGACGATTATGCCTGCGGTGCATATGAGAAGTATGAAAGCCCATATCACAGCTTCTTTAAATTCTATGGTAATCAGTGGCCGGATAATGGTTCATATGACGGCTGGTGGGGACACGATACACTTCCTAAGCTGAATTATGAAGACTCAGATACACTTGAAAAGTATATTATAGATATTGGAAAGAAATGGGTATCTCCACCGTACAATGTAGATGGCTGGAGGCTTGATGTTGCAGCTGACCTTGGGTACAGCAAGGAATATAATCACACATTCTGGAAAAAGTTCAGACAGGCTGTTAAGGAAGCTAATCCGGAGGCAATAATACTTGCAGAGAATTATGGTGATTCATATGACTGGCTTCAGGGTGATGAATGGGATACGATTATGAATTATGATGCCTTTATGGAGCCTGTAACGTGGTTTCTTACAGGAATGGAGAAGCATAGTGATGAAATGCGCCCTGATTCATTAGGTAATCCTGATTATTTTTTTGGCGCTATGCACCATAATATGGCAAGAATGGGTGGACAAAGTTATTCTATATCTATGAATGAGCTTTCTAACCACGACCATTCAAGATTTCTTACAAGAACTAACCATATTGTTGGCAGGGTTGATAAGCTTGGATCAGAAGTGGCTAATCAGAATGTGAATAAGTTTGTATTTATGGAGGCTGTCATTATTCAGATGACGTGGCCGGGTGCACCAACTGTATATTATGGAGATGAAGCGGGAGTGTGTGGTTTCACAGACCCTGATAACAGAAGAACTTATCCATGGGGACATGAAGATAAGGAGCTTATAGACTTTCATAAGGCAGCAATAAAGATGCACAAGGAGAATGAGGTATTAAGAACCGGCTCGTATAAGCAGCTTTATTCAGCACATAATGTTATTGCATATGGAAGATTTACATCAGATGATGCAGTGATAGTTGTTGTTAATAATGGGGAAGATGAGATAAGAGTTAATATACCTGCCTGGGAGACTGGACTTGCTATGGATGATGATGTCGAGCAGATAATGGTAACATTTGAGGGCGGATATTCAACAGACAGACAAGGTTACAGACTTAAAGACGGAATTCTTAATATAGGCTTAAGAAAGACTTCAGCTACAGTGTTAAGACGTCTTAGATGGTAGATAATGCTGTTAAAATATAATACACAGAAGTAAGAATGAGGAGTAATGTATAATGGCAGTAGATAATAACGAGGAAAAGAATAAAATAGTTCTTAACCGTAAGATGAGATTATGGAACAAGTATAAGAAGCCGGTAATAGGTGTTATTTTGGCTGTAGTAGTTATTGCAGTTGTTGCAATTGTTCTTAAATTATGCAGTATTGGAAAGCCGGTGGAAGATAAGGCGACAACACTTGCCAATAACAATAATAATAACAATGATATAATTATTACACAGTCATCTATAGAGATGTCTAACAATGAAACAACAAGTGCAGCTGATACAGAGAGTACAACATCAGCTGTAACAGAAAGCACAACAAGCAGTACAACATCAGCAGCTCAGGTATCAGGCGGAGTTGCCAGGATTACAACTAAGGCAGAGATACAGGAATACACATCACGTTCTAATTATGATGATGCAGTATTCTTTGGTGATATGATTGTATCAGGTATAGGTGAATATGGTTATCTTGACACATCACGCATATTCTCAGATAATAACCTTACAACAGATAAGGCACTTAATTCAGTGTCAAGTGTTGCGGCGGCTAATCCATCTAAGGTATATGTCCTTGTTGGACTTAACGACCTTAACTATGGAACAAGGTCAGGAGAGAATGTAGCTGAGAGAATAGGTTCAATAGTAGAATCGCTTAAGGAAGCAATTCCATCAGTAAAGGTATATGTAGTGTCACTTCTTCCTATAACACAGAGCTTTGAGGCAAAGTCAAATGTAAAGATAACACAGGCGGCTATTGATGAAGCTAATAGCACACTTGCAGCCAGGGCGACAGAGTATGGAATGACATTTATAGATATAGCAGATGCATTTAAGGATGAGTCTGGATATCTTAATACAGATGTATCAACAGGTGGATATAACCTTAATCATAACTATTACCCATTCTTCCTTAATAATATATCGGGAGCGTCTAACTAATGAAATTTTATGTAATGTCACTATTTCCACAGATGATTTTGGATGGGTTGAATACAAGTATAACAGGCAGGGCTATAGATTCAGGAGTATTGTCTATAGAAGCTGTTGATATAAGGGATTTTTCCAATAATAAGCATATGAAGGTAGATGATTACCCATATGGCGGAGGAGCAGGAATGGTTATGCAGCCGGGACCCGTGTGCGATGCTTATGAGAGCATAGCAGCCAGATGTTCAGGCAGACCAAGGGTTGTGTATATGACACCACAGGGGCATACATTTAACCAGCATATGGCAGAAGAATTTGCCAAAGAAGAAGAACTTGTAATTCTGTGTGGACATTATGAGGGAATTGATGAGAGAGCACTTGAAAGCATAGTTACAGACTATGTGTCAATTGGAGATTATGTCCTGACAGGTGGAGAGCTTCCGGCGATGGTTGTTATCGACTCAGTGTCAAGATTAGTTCCGGGAGTACTTAATAATGATGAGTCAGCCCAGACAGAGAGCTTCTCAGATGGTTTATTAGAATATCCACAGTACACAAGACCAGCCAATTACAAAGGTATGGAAGTGCCAGAAGTATTATTATCAGGTCACCACGGCAATATAGAGAAGTGGAGGCACGAGAAGTCGTTAGAACGTACTAAGAAGTACAGACCGGACTTATATGAGAAATATATGGCTGAGAACAATAATAACAGTTAAAATAATTGTTGACGGATAAGATATTTATGTGGTAAACTAATCAAGTCTTTTGGTGAATAACTTGATTGTTTACTACAGGATATTATGATGTGAAGTCACAATAAGCCTAGATAGCTCAGTCGGTAGAGCAGAGGACTGAAAATCCTCGTGTCACTGGTTCGATTCCGGTTCTAGGCATTTTATAATTGAATATAATTTAATTATGATGATATGCGGGTGTAGTTCAATGGTAGAACACTAGCCTTCCAAGCTAGATACGTGGGTTCGATTCCCATCACCCGCTCTATTTTTTTACCCAGAAGTGATGTATACAATAATAATTATTATAGTATACAAAGTTATATTTATTGATTAAAAGCAGTTATAGGGCTATAAAGTAATATTTATTAACTGAAAATGAGCATCAGGAAAGTGCTATACTAATGAAAGGAACAAAGACAATGATAGACAGCTATGTTGCACTGGATATAGAAACTACAGGGCTTAACCCGGCAGCAGACAGAATAATTGAGATAGGAATGGCAAGGGTATGTAATGGAAACGTGACAGATACATATTCAACACTTGTCAATCCAGGCATTAAGATAAGCGACAGAATAATAGAGCTTACACATATACATAATGAGGAGCTTACAGATAAGCCAAGAATTAATGAACTGATTGAAGATGTAATACAATTTATAGGGGATTATCCTATACTTGGACATAATGTTATATTTGATTACAGCTTTTTAAAGAAGGCGGCGGTTAATAACAATCTTGTATTTCCGTCAGCAGGAATAGATACACTTAAAATGGCAAGAAGAATACTTCCAGAACTGGAGCATAAGAAGCTTGATTATCTGTGTGAGTATTTGAAGATTGACCCTGGTAACTCACACAGGGCTTTAGATGATGCGCTGAGTGCAAGCGGAATATACTGGAAAATGTATACAATAAAACCGGATGATTCAGGATTTGAAATACCGTCTGAGCTTGTATACAGTGTGAAAAAGGATAGTCCGATTACACAGGCACAAAGAAATTATCTTACAGCACTTGTTGTAAAGCATAATGTTAAGCTTGATATCCCGATTGATGAGATGACCAAGAGTATAGCTTCACGAAACATAGATAAGATACTTTCAGAATATGGAAAATAATGGTTAGTAATGAATTAATGTTTATATAGATAATATATTCATATAATTAATTAAATACCTAGTTAATAGCTGATACTATCAGGTCTTTATTAACAGACTTGATAAGTGAGGCGTATTGTCTTAACTGTCTGATTTTGGAAGCATTTCCTGCTTCTGAATATAATGCGTAAAGGTCAGTATAGGTAAGTCGTATGTCAGAGCCTATCTTTACGGCATATTCAAGAAATGCTGTGGCATCGGATATGTCCTTATGTTCAATAAGGATATGTCCAAGCTCTGAAAGTCTCTTTATAAATGAAGTGTAGTTGTCTTCATATTGTGTTAAAGTATCAAGATTAGCAACACCATATTTTAACTTAAGGTCAGTGTTGGAATACTCTGACAGGTTAAGCATTGGCTCAGTCTTAAGTGTCTGGATATTATTATAAGCCTTAAGGGCTTCTGGTGAATTATTTAATATGTCAGCTAATGTCAGGTTGTTATCTATAGCAGGAAGTGCGTCGTCCCATTTAATATAGTTAAGGGTGCTTATATCCTGCTTTCTTGTTGAATTGGCTTTCTGTTCCCTTTCCCAATATTTTTTTGAGCGTTCTGAGCCAGAACGTGTACTTTTTTTAAGATAAAGTTGAATAACTATTAATATTATTATAAAATAAGGCAATATAAAGTGCATAGTATTCTCCGTTTCCAATATGTTATTAAAATGTATTGTTTAATGTGCTGCTATGTTTAAGGAGGTAATTATGATTAATTTAAAAAAGAGCAAAACTAAAAGAATATTTGCTGCAGTTATAATAGTAATCCTTGTACTTGCTATGGTACTTCCTATGGCTGTGTCAGCATTTATTTAAGATTAAGTATAGATTGAAAATGTAATATATGCAAGTTCAAGCTTGTAATTGATTGTAATATGTGAAAAACATAGAAACGAGGAATTATATGAAATTAGGCAAGGTATCAGATACAATTCTTTCAAGGTCTGTATTAAAGCCTCTTAACACTGTAAGAGGCCAGAAGGGTACACGTATGATATTAGAGAGCATGGCGTGGATAAGACACTGTTAAGTGCGACAGCCTGTGGATATATGCCTCTTATTAAAGCCGTTAATAATATATATGCCGCTGGCGGCACACCCATAGCGGCAAGTGACTGCATAGTTATGCCAGAGCAGGCAAGGGAAATCCGTATAAGGGAAGTAATCGCAGGACTTACAAGACAGGCGGCAGTTACAGAAGTGCCAATAGCCGGAGGGCATACAACAGTCAGTGCTTCGGTCAGTGAGCCGGTAGTAACTGTTACAGTGCAGGGCTTAAGGGAAGACAATAGAAATGTTATTGAGGCAGGACAGCATATAATTGCCGCTGGCTGCATAGGAATAAGTGGAGTAAAGCAGTTAGTTGAAACTGATGAGCAGGCGGTATACGAAAGATACAGTAAAGACTGGGTAAGTAAGGCTGTTGGCGAAGATACAGATATGTATATAGGCGGAATGGTACAGCTTTTAAGGGACAATAGAATTAATTGTTATATGCACGATGTATCAGAGGGAGGAATATTTGGTGCGTTGTGGGATATGTGTGAATATGGCAATGTCGGACTTGATGTTGACATAAGAAGCATACCTGTAAGACAGGAGATTATAGAGATATGCGAATTATTCAATGTTAATCCGTATGAACTGCAATCTTTAGGTTGTTTATTAATGACAGCGGATAATGATTGTGATATTATTAATATACTTAACAGCAATAATATCCCAGCCGCAGTTATAGGAAGAATTGTGAAGGGCAATCAGAGAATTCTTCACAATAAAGATGAAGAAAGATTTCTTACATTACCTAATCAGGATGAGATATTCCGCTGTATAAAGAAAGCACAATAATTTAATTGAAAGGGTATAATGATATGAGAGAGAAAATCCTTAACTTGTTAGAGAATAATGGTAGAATTGACATTCACGATATGTCCGTTATGCTTGGAGTCGCGCAGGAAGAAGTCGCGAATGAGATAGCGGATATGGAAAAGGAACATATTATCTGTGGTTATAATACCCTTATCAATTGGGATAAGACAGGCGATGAGAAGGTTACAGCACTTATTGAGGTAAAGGTTACACCTCAGAGAGGACTTGGTTTTGACAGCATTGCCGAGACAATTTACAAATACGATGAAGTTACATCAGTTTACCTTATGTCTGGTGGCTTTGATTTTACAGTTATAATTGAAGGAAAGACTATGAAGTCTGTTGCACAGTTTGTGGCGGCGAAGCTTGCACCACTTGATTCAGTGCTCAGCACATCAACACATTTTGTATTAAAGAAATACAAAGATTATGGAACTGTAATTGATGAAGAAGACAAGGATGAAAGGATGTTAGTAACACCATGAGAGATGCTTTATCTAAGAAAATAGTAGATATAGAGCCTTCAGGTATAAGAAAGTTCTTTGACGTAGTAAGTGAAATTCCAGATGCAATATCACTTGGCGTTGGTGAACCTGATTTTGATACACCTTGGAATGTAAGGGAAGAAGGCATATACGCATTAGAGAAGGGAAGAACATTTTATACTTCTAATGCAGGACTTAAGGAATTAAGACAGGAAATAAGCAGCTATGTTGCAAGAAAGTATGATACACAGTATGACCCAATGAAGCAGGTGCTTGTAACTGTGGGTGGAAGCGAGGCTATAGACGTAGCGTTAAGATGTATGGTTGACCCAGGTGATGAAGTACTTATACCACAGCCAAGTTATGTATCATATCTTCCTTGTGCAGTTATGGCAGATGCTGGTCC
>ERZ779919.1195-NODE-1195-length-9559-cov-1.48832_pt1 | contig 9559 bp, 5 predicted proteins | sample MGYA00511349_ERZ779919 | MGnify/ENA primary metagenome ERZ779919 (study PRJEB29588, sample SAMEA2147384) | human gut metagenome | biome: human gut; feature: human-associated habitat; material: faeces | place: Denmark | collected 2008/2010 ...
TGCTTGTAAGACAAGAGAGACAGCTTCAGGTATTGTCATAAAGTATCTAATGATATCTGGATGTGTAATGGTAATTGGTCCACCTTCTTTAATTTGTTTTTTAAATAAAGGAATAACGGATCCATTAGAACCTAATACGTTTCCAAAACGTACAGCAACAAATTCTGTTTTTGAAATCTTGTTATAAGATTGTACAACCATTTCACATAATCGTTTTGAAGCACCCATAATATTTGTCGGATTAACTGCTTTATCTGTAGATATCAAGATAAATTTCTTAACACCATATGTATGACTTGCTTTTACGACATTGTATGTGCCAAAAACATTGTTTTTAATTGCTTCATGTGGCGCATCTTCCATTAATGGTACATGTTTATGTGCTGCTGCATGATAAACAATATCTGGATGGTAATAAGCAAATAAATCATTGATCTTATTTTGATCTCTAACAGAAGCAATCATTGTTTCTAAATTTAATTTAGGATATTTACGTTGTAATTCTAATTGAATATCATAAGCATTATTTTCATAAATATCTACAATAATTAATTGTTTAGGATGACTCTTAGCAATTTGTCGACATAACTCACTACCAATAGATCCTCCACCACCAGTAACCATGACAACTTTATCTTGAACATATCCCATAATTTCTTCTAAGTTTACTTTAATAGGATCTCTTCCAAGTAAATCTTGAACTTCTACATCTTTTAATTTTTCTAAAGTAATTTCATCATTTAAGAATTGATAAATACCAGGTAATTTTTTTAATTTACATTTAGTTTCTTTACAAATATTTAAAATTTCAGAAACTTCTTTATCATCAATAGAAGGTAAAGCAATATAAATTTCATCTACATGATATTTTTCAGCTTGTTGCAAGATTTCATTTCTTCCTCCAACAACAGGTACATTATGGATTCTTCTTCCTTTTTTAGATAAATCATCATCAATAAAACATACCACTTCTTTATTGATTTTTGGTGTAACTAATGTTTCTCTTAAAATCTTTTCACCAGCTGAACCAGCACCAATAATCATGACACGACTTTCTATATGTTCTCCTCTACCTAATAAATGGTGTCTAGAAGCATATAATCTTAAAAAACGATATCCAAATCTAGCTCCACCAACAAGCATAAGCAAGATAAGTAAATAAAGGAACACCGTACTAATAGGTGGTGTCACCGGACAAATCGTACATAAAATACAATAAACAATCGTACTTAAAAATGATGCTATAATAACATTTAATAATTCATTGACAGAAGCATATCTCCATAAACTGTCATATAATCTTAATAAGACAAAAAAGATTAAGCTACTTACAATTAAACCACTTAATAAATAATAAGAATATCGTAAAAAACTTAATTCTATATGACCGTTATAAGCAATAATAGATGATAAAAAGAAAGCAATAATGACACTTAAAATATCAAAAGCGACTAAGCAAGTTTTTCTTATTAAAATCTGACTTCTTTCTTTTGTCATAAAATCCCCTCTCTTAATTTTTGACATTTTTATTTTCACTTTCTAAGTAGAATAATAAAACATTAACTATAATCATTATAATGTCCAAAATAAAAATAACAATAATTATTTTGTTCTTTTTACTAAACGACATTATTTGACACTCAACGACACTATCATTCATTTTTTGTATTCAAATACTACCATATCAATATTCTTAATACAATTCATTTCTATTGATTTTTCAAACTAATTGATAGATAATATCAATTAGTATTGGAGGAGATTTCATGTCTTTTATTGATATACATGGTCATTATGCTTGGAATATTGATGATGGTATACCATCTTATGAAGATGCAAGAAAAGATTTATCGTTGCTACACCACATGTAACTCCCGGTGTTCATACTAAAGATGATATTCATGATTTTCTTCAAAGAATTGATGATTTAAGAATGCTAGCAACTGAATATAATATTGATATATTAGATGGCTGTGAATTATTTCTTAATCATGATTATCAAAAAGCTCTAGATCAAAATCTTTTTATTCCTATCGAAAACACACAATATGTTTTAGTAGAATTTGATGTACGAAAAGAAATAGGAAATGAACAAGAAGTAGAAGAAAGATTATATGATGTACAATTTAAAGGTTATACTCCTATTATTGCTCATGTTGAAAGATATTTTAAAAATGGACTAGATATTGAAAGAGTAAATGGTTTTATTGAAAGTGGTTGTATTATTCAAGTAAATGCTACAAGCTTTTTAGGGTATCATGGTAAACAAGCTAAAAAAATAGCTTTTCAACTATTAGATGAAGGCTTGATCCATGTAATTGCTACAGATACGCATCGAGCTACTGGTTCTCGAAAACCTTGTTTAAATAAAATATTTTATTTACTTGAAAAAAAATATAATTATCATGCTATTCATACTTTAATGTCAGAAAATCCTTTACATATTTTAAAAAATGAATGGTTAGAACCGGTCTATGCAAGAGAATCATTTTTTAAAAAATTAGCTAAAAAACTTAAATCTAAATAATTCAAAAGGAGTCAACAAAGACTCCTTTTATTTATTCCTATAAAAACTTAAAAAGTAAGCGTCAATTTATAAGCATAGAATAAAAGAAGTTTAACAACTTTTATTGTTTAAACTTCTTTTGTAATTTATTAAAATACTTTTTTCTTTTTTAAGATAATAATTGCTAGTAATGATACCAAACATCCCATTGTAAGTAATTCAACTGGTGTTTGATCACCTGTTTTTGTACTCTTTTGAGTTGTATTTTTGACAACAGTTGTCGTAACATTATTTGTTTTGTTGTTTGCATCATCTTTTTTATCTGTTGTTGGTTTTTGTCTTGAATTGTCATCTTTTCCAGTATCTGGTTTTGAATTATCATCTTTAGAATTACTAACTGTAAATACTGTTTCAACATTTCCTAATGTAGAAATAATTTTGATCGTATATTCTCCATTATCTAATGTTTTTAAATATTCTTCACTTAAAATAATGTTTACTTTGTTAGAAACATTTTCAATTGTATAGTATTTTGTATCTAATTCTTTACCATTAACAAATACTTTTAAAACATTTCCTTTAGAAACATTCATTGTAATTTTCAATGGTTTTGAATCTTTAACATCATATTTACTATTTTCACCAGCAATAATTTGTGCTCTTTCTTGAACATTAATTAAAGCTGTTCCAACTTTACCATCAATTCCTGAATATTTAACACTTACTTCTTTTGTATCTTTTGTGATTTTTTCTTTTGGATTTTCAAATACCCAACCTTCAGGTAATTTAATTGTATCTAATGTATCACCAACGAAACCATTTAATTCTAATCCAGATTTTTCTAAATCTTTTTCGAAAATTCTTTCTTCAACTGTAAGTAAAACTTCTCTTCTTGTTCTTGCAGCTGTTGTATTTCCTTTTTCATATACTGTGTAATATAAATTATATGTTCCTGGTTTTAATGATTTTAAGGCTTCTTGATCATCTTTACCTGTACATAATAGTGATACATGTGTATTTCCACCAACATTTGTGAACATTGGTTCATCATTAATAGAGTAATCAACAACAGTTCCTTCATCAACAGTAATACCTGCTAATAAATCTGGCATGTCTCCTTCTGTCATCGTAACATCTTTTTCACCACTAATTTTATAAGCATTTGCATAGAAAGTATCCGCATCTTTTTGTTGTTGTTTATTTCTAGCATAGCGAACATAATCTACTTCAAATTTTGTTCCTGCTAAGTTTTCACCTGCAGCACCAGGCCAAGCTCCACCTAAAGCCAAATTAAATTCAATATATTGCGGTCTATCGATACATTCTAAAGCTCTTTGATCATCACTATAATCAACTGTTCTTACAATTTGATCATCTACATACCATTCAATTTTTCCTTTTGACCAATTGATTCCAAAAACATGATAATCATCATTAAAGATACCACTTGGTAATGTATAACAAGTACCATGTCCAGCATACTTTCCATCATCTTCACCATTAGTACCATAATGAAGTGTTTGATAAACTTGTTTATTACCATTAACCCCACCAGCAGTTCCATTACCAATTAATTCCATGATATCTATTTCACCACTATCGGGCCATCCAATACCTTGAGCAATGTTACCATCTAAATGAAAATCAGAACCTAAGGTCCAAAACGCTGGAAATACTGCTTGACCTTTAGGTAATTTAGCTTTCATTTCAATTCTTCCATATAAGAATTCTTGTTTACCATGAGTTCTTACACTTCCTGAATCATAAATAACTTTTCTTGTTGTATCTCCTTGTGTTACTTCATATTGATCTTCTGTTTTTCTATTTGTTGCTTTAATAACTAAATTTCCATCTTCAAGATAAACATTATCTTTACTATTTGTATAATGTTGTTGTTCTAAACCACGAATATGTCCTAATTCATAACCCCAATTCTTTTTATCTAATTCACTTTCATTAAATTCATCAGCCCATACAAGATTATAATTGTCATCTTCATTTGTCACTTCTGTTAAAGAAACATTATCAACAAATACTTTTCCTTTATATGTAGCATCACTTGTTGATTCAGTCCATTTCATAAAACAAACTGTTAAATCAGTAGAATTTTTACCATTAAAAATACTTTCTTGGTCTCCTGTATCGATATCTAATTCAATATCTTGATATTGTCCTTTATTTTCTTCTGTACATTTTACTGTAACTTCATTGTTATTTACAAGATATTGTGCATTCTTTTTTAAGTTGACAAACATTGTTTGTCCTACTTCTGTTAATTGCACTTTTGCCTTTAGTTTATATTTTGTATTTTTCTTTAAATTAACTGTTTGAAAAATATTAGCATTTCCATTATTTTCTGGTAAAAAACCACACCAGCTTCCTTCATATGAACATCCTGGCCATTTTGTAAATCTTGCATTTGTGACTTGCCATGATGTACGACTATTTATTTCATATCCTGATGAAGGATTTGTACCATTTTCAAAAGAACCATTTTTAATAAGTTCTCGATCTAATTCAATTAAATCTTGTTTATCATTAGGTAAAACAGTAAGTATAACTGCTCTTCTTGTTGATGGTTTTGTAGAATCAGTACTACTTCTAGCTGTATAGTATAAGTTATATTTACCTGGTTTTAATTTCTTTAAACTTTGTTTATCATTTTTACCTGAACAAACTAAATCAACAGAAGTAAGTCCACCTTTTGATTTAAATGAATATTCATTATCAATTGAATAATCTAAAATACTATCTTGATCAGAAGTCACACCTTCTAATAAATTAGGTGTTTCACCTTCTGTCATTGTCACATCATGTTCACCATTGATTTTGATTGCATTTTCATAGTATTCCTTAGAATCTGCTTTTTGTTGAGCATTTTGACCATAATAAACATAATCAATTTCATATTTTTGCCCTGCAAGATTATCTCCAGCATCTCCTGCCCAGTTTCCACCAGTTGCTAGATTCATTTGAATATATTGTGGTCTGTTAAAACATCTTTTATATTCTTCATTATTGCTATAATCAATAGATCCTACAATTTTATTATCAACATAAAATTCCATTTTATTTTTAGACCAATTAAGACCAAAAATATGATAATCATCATTAAAGATTCCTTCTGGTAATGTATATGTTGAAATAGATTTTGAATGATCTACATCTGTAGCTGAACCAGCATGTAAAGTTTGATAAACTTTTTTATTACTTTTTCCATTTAAATCTTCATTTTCTGCACCAATCATTTCCATGATATCGATTTCACCGCAAACTGGCCACGAAGCACCTTGTTCACTGCTAATTCTACCATCTAACGTAAAATCTGAACCTAATGTCCAAAAAGCAGGGAAAGCACCTTTTCCTTTAGGAAGTTTTGCTTTCATTTCAATTCTTCCATATAAAAATTCTCTTTTCCCATGAGTTCTAATACTTCCTGAATTATAAATAACTTGTCTATTGCCTCTAGGATTTTTATATTGATCTTCTTTATCTCTATTAGTTACTTGTAAAACTAATTGTCCATCTTTTACATAAACATTTTCTGGATCATTTACATAATGTTCTTGTTCAACACCTCTTATTGAACCTAATTCATAATCCCAATTTGAAGTATCTAATTGACCTTTATTAAAATCATCAGCCCAAACCATTTCATATTGATCATCTTCTGAAGCATTGCTTACTTCTTTAACGGATACATCATCGATCCACACTTCTTCTTGAATAATATCTTGGTTACCATTTTCTTCTGTCCATTTAATAAAAGCAATAGATCCAGAAGTATTATCACCTGAATTAAAAGTAAATTCTATATCTTGATATTGACCTGCTTTATCTTCTGATGAAGAAATCGTCGTTTCAATCGTTTTTCCATTATTATCTTTTAATCCTGCACTTAATTGACCATTTTTTACTGCTAAAAATACTTGACCTTTCGCATTAGAAATTTTTACTTTTCCTTTAACAACATAATCTGTATTTTTCTTAAAACTTACTCCTTGATAAACTGCGGCATTATTAGAATTTGATGATAACTTTCCATAATAATTTCCATTATCATTTCCAAATGTACCTGTACCTGTTTTAGACCATGAAGCACCATTATTATCAAAACTTCCATTAACAATTAAATCACCATTACGATCTAATTTAACTAAATCATACTCATGGGCAACTTGTGAAGTTGCACCCTGAGTCGTATTTTCAGCAAAAACCATTGCTGAATACGAACTAAGCATTGACATTGACGTCAATACAGATAAAACAACTTTACTTATCTTTTTATTTTTCATATTATTTCCTTTCCTTGCTTATCTAATAATTGTTACTCTTTTTTTAACAAAAAATAAAGACCAAATAAGATACACTAAAAAAAGTGTAAGTTATTTGGTCTTGCCTACTTAAAGTAACAATCCATATTTACATCTTGTATTTTAACATAGAGTTTTTGTCTATGCAAGGGGTTACATTTAATTTAAATCAATTAAAAAAGTTGAGTTTCCTCAACCTTTTTATAAATTTTCACCATTAGAAGCAATAACTTTCTTATACCAATCATAAGAATCTTTTTTGCTCCTTTCTAATGTTCCATTACCTTCATTATCTCTATCTACATAGATAAATCCGTAACGTTTTTTCATTTCACCTGTTGTAAATGAAACACAGTCAATACATCCCCAAGGAGTATATCCCATTAAATCAACACCATCTTCTTCAACAGCTTTTTTCATTTCTTCGATATGAGCTCTTAAGTAATCAATACGATATGGATCATGGCATGAACCATCTTCTTCTTTAACATCAATTGCTCCAAAACCATTTTCTACAATAAATAATGGTTTTTCATATCTTTCATAGAACATATTTAATGCATATCTTAATCCTTCTGGATCAATAGCCCATCCCCAATCTGATTCTTTAATATATGGGTTTTTAACTGAATGTTCACTTGAACCATCTGTTGATTTTGAAACATCTTTTGTGACTGTTGAATCTACAACATTTGTCATATAATAACTAAATCCAATATAATCAACAGTACCTTCAGCTAATGCTTTTTTATCTTCTTCAGTGATATCAATATTGAATCCTTTTCTTTCAAACATTTTTAAGGCATAAGCAGGATAATGTCCACGACATTGTACATCGCAGAAGAAGAAACGATCATGCATTTGTTGTTGTGCTAATACTTGATCAGCTGGACGACAACTAAATGGATAAATTGGAACCATTGCAATCATATTTCCAATTTTGAAATCAGGATTGATTTCTTTACCAATTTTTACTGCTTTAGCAGATGCTACTAATGTATGATGTCCACAGATATACATTGCTTCTTCTGGATTATCATAGTTTCCAAAATGAGCTCCACTGTTTGTCCAACCAAAGATATCGTTTTTAAAATTCATTTGGTTATTAATTTCATTGAATGTCATCCAATATTTAACTTTATTTTTATATCTTTTGAAACATACTTCTGCAAATTTAACAAAGAAATCAATTGTTTTACGGTTCATAAATCCACCGTATTCTTTAGCTAAATGATAAGGCATTTCAAAGTGTGATAATGTGATAACAGGTTCAATACCATATTTTAATAATTCATCAAAAACATCATCATAGAATTGTAATCCTTCTTCGTTAGGTTCTTTTTCATCCCCTAATGGGAAAATTCTTGTCCAAGCAATAGAAGTTCTAAAACATTTAAATCCCATATCCGCAAACATGGCGATATCTTCTTTATAATGTCCATAGAAATCAATACCAACATGGTTAGGATAGTATTTACCTTCTACTACACCATCAGTGATTTCTCTAGGTACACCATGTGCTCCTGCAGTCATGACATCCGCTACAGAATATCCTTTAGAAGTATTTAATACTCCCCCTTCAAATTGATGAGCAGCTAACGCTCCACCCCATAAAAAGTCTTTTTGTAAAGCCATATACTACCTCCGTCTTCTTTTTTCATCATTATACCATAAGGTTATAAATCTATAAAATATTCTCTTATCATTTAAACCAACATTTACAAAAATCAGCTTATAAAAGTAATCATTGTAAATAATATTTACAAAAAAAAGCTAAAGAGTATTCTCTAACTTTTAAAATAAAACATAAATATATTGATAACTAAGAAGCTTTAATGATGAATTATTTTCTTGAATCAATGTTAAACACTCTTCAACATAATTTCTAATTTCATCTAATTCCTCTTGTAAAATCACAGTATTTGAATAAGCTGCTTTTAAAGCGATATATCGATAATTATTTTCTATTTCTGAATTATACTGTTTTAATTCATTTAAATAATCATAATAAGCAATATATTTTTTATTTATATTTTCTTGAGATAAAAGTTTTTCTCTTTGTTTTAAAAGATATTTTCTTCTTAAAACAAGGATAATAGTTGCAATAACAAAGAATAACACAAAGATTATCACAATAAATATAACTTTATGATCTTCACTTTGGTTTTGTACTTCTTTTTTCTTTATATCCTTTTTAGTCTTTTTCTTTTTTTTCTTTTCTGTTTGCTTATTTTCACTATTACTTTGTGTATTACATTGTGATTTTTGTTCTTTATTTTCAGAATTTGGTTCACTACTTTGTGAGTTTTGTTGACTACTTTGACTTCCACTACTATTTGAACCTTGTTGATCATTTGAATTTGATTTTTGTTCTTCAATATTTTGTTGATTCGTTTCTTCCGCTTTTCCAGCTGCCGGTTCATCCATCGGATCACTTCCAGAAGCACCACCAGATCCCGGAGTCGCTTCAATCATTACCCAACCAACACCTTTTACATAAACTTCGACCCAAGCATGTGCTTTTGCTTGAGTAACAGCAGCAACATTGCCCCCTTTAAAATCACTTTCATCTAAAACAAATCCCGTCGTATAACGAGCTGGAATATTTATAGTACGTAATAATAAGGCTGCACTTGAAGCAAAATGCATACAATAGCCTTTTTTATTTTCTAACAAGAAATATAAAACAGGGTCTTGATCACTTGGACAACTACCTGGATGTAATGTATAAACACATTGA
>ERZ779919.1241-NODE-1241-length-9257-cov-3.49489_pt1 | contig 9257 bp, 8 predicted proteins | sample MGYA00511349_ERZ779919 | MGnify/ENA primary metagenome ERZ779919 (study PRJEB29588, sample SAMEA2147384) | human gut metagenome | biome: human gut; feature: human-associated habitat; material: faeces | place: Denmark | collected 2008/2010 ...
AGGCGGACACTGCCACTAATTTTAAGTAATAGGTAAAAGTATTAAGTATTAATTCCATGCGGATATAGGCGGAAGTTAATACTTAATACTTTTTTTATGCCGTTATTCCAGCTATTACCTATTACTTATTACTTGTTACTTATTACTTGTTACTTATTACCTGTTAACATCCTCCTTTGTGCGTCATGATATCAAGCACCATCTTATCCGTTTCGTTCATGGCCTGCGAGCCGATTCTTGTCAAGTTACGAATGCTTTGATCGACATCTTCGTCAATAATGCCTTCTACAGAAGTCACACAACGGTCCTCCATTGCCATCATAGCAGATAATACGGCTGTTGAGACTCCGGTTGTTACTTTGAGTGCGCAGCTCGGTTTTGCACCGTCGCAAATCATTCCCGTCAGGTTGGCAATCATGTTTTGAACGGCAAAGGCTACCTGATTATAGTTTCCACCCATCAGCCAGGTGATTCCGCAACTGGAACCCGTGGCAGCTACTACACAGCCACACAAGGCAGAGAGACGTCCCAAACTTTGTTTAATATAGATTACAGTGAGATGACTCAGCATTAAGGCGCGAATCAGTTCCTCTTCGGTTTTACCATTTTCTTCGGCAAATACGACAACGGGAAGTGTGGCGGATATGCCCTGATTGCCACTGCCGGAGTTACTCATGACGGGAATCATTGCACCAGCCATTCTGGCGTCGCAAGCGGCGGAAGTATAAGATAGTATATGAGAGAATACGCTGTCACCCATCACTTTATGTTCATACGTTCCACGGAGCATCTTACCTAAAGAATGCCCATAATTGCCTTTAAAGGCTTGCTCGGCGGTATCGAGAATAAAACGGATTTCATCCAGAGGGGATGTCAGGGCAAAATCATAGACTTTGCGCAGATTCAGTTCCAGTGAAGCGTCTTCTTCCTCTTCATTGGCAGTCTGTTGCTTGTCAAGCAGTACTTTTTCATCCGTAGCTATATAGACAAAGGTAGTATGTCCGCCGGCAATCACAGCCGTCGCTTTTTGGCTGCCGGCTGTGCAGATTACTTCGATGTACAGTTTTTCCGTAATATCTTCTTTGAGAGAAATACAGATTCGCTTCTCTGCGATAAACAGTTTGCCTTGTTCTACTGCCTCCGGTGTGCAGTCTCTCAACACTTCCAATTGATATTCCGATCGGCCGATCAACGCTCCCAAGGCTACAGCTATAGGAAGTCCGACCATATCTGTGCCGGGGATACCGACTCCCATTGCATTCTTTAATATATTGGCACTCAATAACACTTCAATCTTTTCCGGTTTCATTCCTAATGTTTCGGCAGCTTTAGCTACACAAAGCGCTACCGCAATGGGTTCCGTACACCCTATCGCCGGAATCACCTCTTTTTTGATCAAGTCTATTATCTGTTTTCTTTCCGATTCAATCATACCCTATAAGGCTTTAGTTTCCACAAAAGTAGAAAATTCTTTTTTATCAAACATCCATTAGTGAACAAATAAAATTGCAGATTGTTATAAAATCTTCCAAGAACCGAACTTTAACAGTTAGAATAGTAGAAAAATGAAAGCAAAACACGGTATTCTTTATTTGCTGCTAGCCATTTTCTCTTCTTCTTGCATTCGCGAAGAAGCTCCCAATGCAGAGGCAGACATACTCAGTTGCAGATTGCCGGGAGTAGTCATGACAACGAGTCCGATTATCACTAATAATTCCATCAATATATTTGTAGGACCGGGAACGGACATTTCATCCCTTGCACCCGAATTTACATTGACTCCGGGAGCCACTATCGATCCTCCCAGTGGGACGGCTAGAGATTTCCATTCGCCTCAGCAATATACCGTTACGGCTGCCGATGGCTTTTGGAAGAAGAAGTACACCGTATCCGTTATTGATACGGAACTTGCTACTATTTACAATTTTGAGGATACGCTCGGCGGACAGAAATACTACATCTTCGTAGAACGGGAAGGAGAAAAAGTGGTGATGGAATGGGCCAGCGGAAACGCAGGTTATGCAATGACCGGAGTTCCCAAGACAGCCGACGACTATCCGACTTTTCAGTTTGCAAACGGAAAAACCGGAAAATGCCTGTCCTTAGTAACCCGCAGTACCGGATTCTTCGGTAGCATTATGGGAATGCCTATCGCAGCCGGGAACCTGTTTATCGGCTCTTTTGATGTAGGAAATGCAATGAGCAATCCACTGAAAGCGACCAAATTCGGTCTGCCTTTCCGGCATATACCAACTTATCTGGCAGGCTATTACAAGTATAAAGCCGGAGATCAGTTTACAGAAGGCGGCAAACCCGTCAGTGGCAAACGGGATATATGCGATATTTATGCCATCATGTATGAAACCAGTGAATCTGTGCCGACTCTTGACGGAACGAATGCTTTCACCAGTCCCAACCTGGTTTCAATAGCACGCATTGACGACGCCAAAGAGACGGACGAGTGGACATACTTTAAACTTCCCTTCCATATGTTATCCGGAAAATACATAGATAAAGAGAAGCTAACAGCAGGAAAGTATAATGTAGCTATCGTATTCACTTCCAGCCTGGAAGGAGATCATTTTAACGGAGCTATCGGAAGTACATTGTTGATTGATGAAGTCGAACTAATCTATCGCTCGGAAGACTGATTCCATTCGACCAACGATCTGATAGCAGCTATGGAAGGCAGAACAGAGCAACTATAATGAAATAACTAATGATTTAATAATAATGAAAAGATGAAAATCCATTCCTATATATTCAGTTTACTCGCCTGTCTGGTGATAGCCCTCCCCGGCTATTCACAGGTTGACAGAAACGAAACACTTATTCGCTCCGCTCTTCACGGACTGGAATATGAAATCAAAGCAGGGTTCAGCATCGGCGGTACAGCCCCGCTCCCGCTGCCTGTCGAAATCCGTTCGATTGACGGCTACAACCCAACGCTGGCTATCAGCATCGGAGGAGAAGTAACCAAATGGTTTGCCGTTCAAAACAAGCTCGGAGTCATTGTAGGGCTGCGGCTGGAGAATAAAGCCATGACAACGGAAGCCACCGTCAAAAACTATAATATGGAAATCCTCGGACAGGGAGGAGAAAGAATCAGCGGTGTCTGGACAGGAGGAGTCAAAACCAAAGTCCACACTTCCGGACTGACAATTCCTCTAATGGCTACTTACAAGTTGAGCAACCGTTGGAATATTAAAGCCGGACCTTATTTTTCGTATCTGCTTTCAAGAGAATTTTCGGGGCACGTATATGAAGGATACCTGCGTGAAGGCGACCCCGTAGGCCCCAAAGTCGAATTTACGGATGGTAAAATCGCTACTTATGACTTCTCGGACGACCTGAGACATTTTCAGTGGGGCCTGCAAATAGGAGCCGGATGGAGAGCATTCAAACACCTCAATATATATGCAGACCTCACCTGGGGATTGAATGATATCTTCAGAAATGACTTTCAGACCATTACTTTTGCTATGTATCCGATCTACTTGAATATCGGATTCGGATATGCTTTCTAGCTGACCAAAGACGGATTAATCCTTACCGGATTCCTCCACCTGCTTCACACCGGAGAAAGTAACTTTCACGGTCTGCTTCAATGTAGGTACTTTTACCTGAATATTCATCGTAGCATTTCCACTTTGCACTGTTCCTTCTATACTGGTGGCACAGGTACCCAGAGCAGCGGCATCCCCCTGAAAAGTAAGGTCTTGCTGTCCGGTGAAAGTCGAAGCGTCCGTTTCCTTTTTCACCGCACACTTGTCTATCACAATATCGCCGAACTTTAATATGTTTCCGTTTATAAACAGTTCAAATTCCTTCAGTTCCATCTTTACTTCCGTATCGCTGACCTGAGAGAAAGTAATAAACTTCGGAAGTCCGTCGGCAATCACAACTTCCTGGTCGGAGCCATCGGGCAGCATTGAAATATCGAGATTTCCCCAATACGTTCCCACCACATCGGGAGCAGTCACCACAGCCTCTTCTTCCGGAGGAGTCGTTTCATCATTGACCGTATTATCGTCATCACTGCTACAAGCCGTCAAAAGAGAGACAGAGCATATCAATGCCCACAAATACAATAGATTCTTTTTCATAATTTTCGGGTTTAGTTATTAAATAATCGTCATTTATAAACTAAAAAGAGGAAAAAAGGTTCAATTTGCTTCCTTTTCCGAAGATATTTTGAATTCACAACCTTCTTATCGAAAACTTTGTTATATTTGCATAGAGTAATTTTAAAAAAGCCACAACTATGTTTAATTCATTTGGCAACATCTTTCGGCTCACCAGCTTCGGCGAGTCTCATGGAAAAGGAGTTGGGGGAGTAATTGACGGATTTCCTTCCGGAATCACAATCGACGAAGAATTTGTACAACAAGAACTAAATCGACGCCGTCCGGGACAATCCATCCTCACCACACCACGCAAGGAAGCGGATAAAGTGGAGTTTCTTTCAGGCATCTTCGAAGGCAAATCAACCGGATGTCCTATCGGATTTATCGTTTGGAACGAGAATCAACATTCCAATGACTACAATAACCTGAAAGAGGTATACCGCCCTTCACATGCGGATTACACCTACAAAGTGAAGTACGGCATCCGTGATCATCGCGGTGGCGGACGTTCTTCTGCCCGCGAGACTATTTCACGCGTAGTAGCCGGCGCATTGGCTAAATTAGCCCTTCGCCAGTTAGGAATCAGCATCACAGCTTATACATCGCAAGTCGGTGCCATCAAATTGGAAGGCACTTATTCCGACTATGATCTCGACCTGATCGAAACAAACGATGTACGTTGTCCGGACCCTGAAAAGGCGAAGGAAATGGCAGACCTTATATATAAGGTAAAAGGCGAAGGCGATACCATCGGAGGTACGCTGACCTGTGTCATCAAAGGATGTCCTATCGGATTGGGGCAACCCGTATTCGGCAAGCTGCACGCTGCCTTGGGCAACGCCATGCTCAGTATCAATGCCGCCAAAGCCTTCGAATATGGAGAAGGATTCAAGGGACTGAAGATGAAAGGCTCCGAGCAGAACGACGTATTCTTCAACAACAACGGACGGATTGAAACGCATACCAACCACTCCGGAGGTATTCAGGGAGGAATCAGTAACGGACAGGATATTTACTTCCGTGTAGTATTCAAACCGATTGCTACCCTGCTGATGGAGCAGGAAACGGTGAACATCGACGGCGTAGATACGACATTGAAAGCCCGCGGACGTCATGACGCCTGTGTACTGCCACGTGCCGTACCTATCGTAGAAGCAATGGCTGCCATGACCATCCTTGATTATTATCTGTTGGATAAGACAACGCAGCTTTAATAAGTATCAATATGTCAATCTACCCATGTGCCAATACCTGCACTAAAAATCTGTCAGGCTATTGGCACATAGGCTAAATAACCGCCAGTAAACTATTCATTATGAACGAAATTCAAAAATATATCGCAGCGAACGAACCGAAGATTATGGAGGACCTGTTCAGCCTCATCCGTATTCCCAGTATCAGCGCCCTGCCGGAACATCACGACGATATGCTGGCTTGCGCCCAACGCTGGGCACAACTACTGCTCGAAGCCGGAGTGGATGAAGCATTGGTGATGCCTTCCAAGGGTAACCCGATTGTTTTCGCACAAAAGATCGTTGACCCGAATGCCAAAACAGTATTGGTCTACGCCCACTACGACGTAATGCCTGCCGAACCGCTGGAACTGTGGAAAAGCCAGCCCTTCGAACCCGAAGTACGGGACGGATACATCTGGGCACGCGGAGCGGATGATGACAAAGGACAATCCTTTATCCAGGTCAAAGCCTTCGAATATCTCGTCAAGAACGAACTGCTGAAAAATAACGTCAAGTTTATCTTCGAAGGAGAAGAGGAAATCGGCTCTCCCAGCCTGGAAGCCTTCTGCGAAGAGCATAAAGAGCTGTTGAAAGCAGACGTTATCCTGGTTTCGGATACCAGCATGCTGGGTGCCGAACTTCCATCCCTCACCACCGGTCTGCGCGGACTGGCTTACTGGGAAATAGAAGTGACCGGACCGAACCGTGACCTGCATTCGGGACACTTCGGAGGTGCGGTAGCTAATCCGATCAATGTGCTTTGCGAAATAATCAGCAAAGTAACAGATAAAGACGGAAGAATCACCGTCCCCGGATTCTACGATGACGTAGAAGAAGTACCGCAAGCAGAACGGGAAATGATCGCCCATATTCCGTTCGATGAGAAGAAATACAAAGAAGCCATCGGAGTGAAAGAACTCTTCGGAGAAAAGGGATACAGCACACTGGAACGCAACAGTTGCCGCCCGTCTTTCGATGTATGCGGCATTTGGGGAGGATATACAGGTGAAGGCTCCAAGACAGTCCTTCCCTCGAAAGCGTATGCGAAAGTTTCCTGCCGACTGGTTGCGCATCAGGATCATCACAAGATTTCGCAGATGTTTGCAGATTATATCTTACAAATGGCTCCCGATACCGTACAGGTAAAAGTAACCCCGATGCACGGAGGACAGGGATATGTCTGCCCGATTTCCCTTCCTGCCTATCAGGCTGCGGAAAAAGGTTTTGAGATAGCTTTCGGCAAAAAACCGCTGGCAGTACGTCGTGGCGGAAGTATTCCTATCATTTCGACATTCGAACAGGTATTAGGAACCAAAACCGTATTGATGGGCTTCGGACTTGAATCGGATGCGATCCATTCACCCAACGAAAACTTCTCGCTGGACATATTCCGGAAAGGAATAGAGGCAGTGATTGAGTTCCATCAGGAATATGCGAAAAGATAAAGGCTGCCTATAGCCGCACGCAGGACACGAAGATAAAAGGAGAACGGTAGACAAGCGGATAAATCCTTTGCCTACCGTTCCTTTTTATTCAAAAAAAGACCTCTTACCACATAACTAACTATCGACTACATCACCGGAGTTTCGAAAAGGAAAGTAAATGATTGACTATCCTTCAAATCCTTCACGGCATCTCCTGCGTAAATTTCTCCTTTGGTCAAGGACAGTTTCTTCACCCCAGCCTTCGGACTAAAATCAATCTTCTTCAAATCCAGCCAAAACAGGTTCGGAGTTAAAGTAGACTCAAAGTAATACACTTTATTCTTCTGATCGGAAACGGAACGCCAGCGAGTAGAAGAAATGTGAGGCTTCTCCGGTGTATTGATACCAAACGGAACGGAGACATTGCGCATCACACTCAGCACACTGGGGACAGCTATCTTTGCATCGGCAGTCTGCGGAATGGCGTGAATGTAGAAAGAGGCACGCACAAAACGGTCGCTCGAACGGTTCGTTCCCGGCAACATCTGCAATCCACCCACTTCTTTCCAGTAATCATTGACAGCCAACTGCAATTCATAACGCGGAGAATTGGTCATCACCTGATATTCTTTCCCCTCATGGATACTCAGTTTGCCATCCAGATATTCGATCACTGCCGTGTTGCCTGTTTCATCGGTAATAGCCATGTGCAAAGTAGATTCCGGTCCCCCGTTCGGCATACGGGGAGCGTCAATACGGAAAGTCTCTTTTTTCATTTCATCTACCGCCTCACGCACCGTTGCAAAATTGTCAAGCACATATTGAGTCCAAATACTGATTCCCATTGCCGGACGGGTATCTCCGGGAAGTGAATAAACAGATTCCGGCAAGAAGAGCAAGCTTGCCACCAGTCCTTTTTCATTCATTCCGTCACAAGTACCTATATCATAGCCTGTTGCGATTACGCTTCCATATTTGGAAGTCCAGTTTACTGTTTTTTCTTTATTGTGTCCCGCACGCTGCATTCCACGTGGAAACACATAGATATTTGACATAATGTCTTCTTTCCAGTCCATCGTGCGACCAGTGACCACCATTCGGTCCGGCCCCAGATATACGGCACGCGTACATGCTCCCGCCGGCTGTATGCCCATCAAAGAGACGGCAGCTAACACCAATGCAACACCCGTAAGTTTTTTCTTCATATTACTTCCAAATTAAATAGTTGATACTCTTATATCTATAATAACAAATATACAACGTATATTGCCTGAGAGAGAGAAAAATTTAAGGGAAAAAAGGGAATTTATTCAGAAAAAATCTTATCCGCTCTTATTTGAGTTAAAAAAGCCTGCGGATGGAAGGAAACATTACACATTATTTGCTTTTCAAATGGGATTTCATTATTTTTGTACATAACCTATCATAAAAACTAAGGAGGGCAAATGCGTATGAGACAAAAAGTTAGCATATCACAGCTTCCAATTCGTTTGGGAATCCTTCTTTTGCTGTATTTTGTTCCGCAATCACTCTCTGCGCAAGAAAACAACGACAGTACGCACATACTTCGTAACGGTGCATCCATAACGCCGGACGACGTACTAAAACAGGCCAACATTAACTTGTTTCCAGAAAAGAGCACTACATATTCTTTATATTCACCCGGACAGTTGGAGCATATACCCCGCTTTTCACTCAAAAGGGATATTTCCCTACCTTATCAGACCAATCCTTCCCTACTCTTCCGAGGTGATTACAGTACGGGCGGGGTATTGCATCAATTCGATCGTGGAGCACTGTTCGGTTCCGGAAGTCAGACAAGTATGGCAGGCATCGGGCGTTTCAACAGTGCTTCACTAGGTTATCAGCATATTTTCAATGAGCAATTCGAGTTACAAGTCCGTGCCAATGCGCTGAAGGTCAACATGTCCCACATCACCGGACAGGCTTTCAGCACTTCGGGCGCCTTCCTTTACCATCCTTCCGACCGTGTCACCTTGAAAGTCTTCGGATCATACGACATCGGAAACTCTTACGGAATGAGCACCCATAGCTACGGAGCTACGATGTCCGTCGATATGTCCGACCGCTTTGGGATGGAAATGGGAGTACAGCGATACTATGATGCGATGAGCGGACGTTGGGAAACGGTTCCCGTTATGATTCCTTACTACCATTTCGATAAGTTCACTCTGGGTTTGGATGTGGGCGGTATTATATATGAGATTCTCCGCAATGCCGTTTTTGATAAAAACAGAGGCATAGGCGGTCCATCCGGTCCGACAATCGGACCACCCCGGATGCATATACCTATACGGTAAAATCCCGTTATCATAATACTGGTTTACATAGATCAATCACCAGTTTCGACCTTTGAAACTTTTAGTTTCAAGCGTTGGAACTAATAGTTTCATGCCTTAAATCTAAGTGATTGATTTTATCTTTTTGAAAATCAAAAAGTAAGGGCTAAA
>ERZ779919.1263-NODE-1263-length-9164-cov-3.42387_pt1 | contig 9164 bp, 7 predicted proteins | sample MGYA00511349_ERZ779919 | MGnify/ENA primary metagenome ERZ779919 (study PRJEB29588, sample SAMEA2147384) | human gut metagenome | biome: human gut; feature: human-associated habitat; material: faeces | place: Denmark | collected 2008/2010 ...
GGTTTCTTCGACAGGAACGTTTGTATCTTGTAAAGACTATGATGATGACATCGATGCTATCAACAAGGAGTTGACAGACATCAAGTCTCAGCTGGCAACTTTACAAACAGCTGTGGATAACGGCAAATGGATTACGAAAGTAGAACAGACAGCAAATGGTATTACCATTACAATGAACGATGGTAGTACTTATCCTATCACCAATGGTGAGCAAGGTGTGCCGGGTGAAGCAGGTGATAAAGTTGTTATTGACCCAGAGACCGGTGCCATCACTCTTAACGATAAGGAAACAGGTTTCTTTGCTGTAAAAAACACAGAAACAGGTAAAGTTGAAGTTCCTACAATTGATAAAGACGGTTTCTGGTGCATCGTAAACGAAAAAGGTGTACTGGAACAGACTTCATTTAAAGCGTCTCCTATCAGCGCTGTTCAGGATCCGAATACTAAAGCATGGACTTTGAAGGTATGGAATACTGAAACAAAGGTTTATGATGAAATAGAGTTACCTACTGCAGCTTCTTTGATCACAGATTTTGAAATCATGGGATTATGGAATGGTAGTGAAGTAACAAATGGAAAAACAGGCACAGAGGAAACTTCAGCAGACGTTTTGTTGTCTGTTTTTAAACATAAAGTATCTGAGAATGAAGCAAAAGCTTGGAAAGGTCCGAAACAGATTGTAAAAGATGCATATTTAATCTCCTCTTCTGATAATATGCTGGTTCGCATAGCTCCAACTTCTTTGGACGCAACAGGAACTGAATTCAATATGGTAAACAGCAAGAACCATTCACCTCTGGGTGTTACACTTGCCACTGCCGCTAAATTTGATGGTGTATTGGGCCGTGCTGCCGGTGATGCAGGATTGTACACTGTAGATGTTAAGACTGTCATGTTTACTCCCGCTCAGAATCAAGATATTACTAAATTAGACAATGTGGAGGTTGCTAAGACATTGTTCGCTTTGCAAGATGCTACAGGTGGCTTTACAAGTCCTTTCACTCTAGGAATAAAGGCCGGAACTGCTGTCCAAGTCACAGATATCTTGGTAAATGATACAAAAGTTGGTGTAGATAATGAAAATAAGTATTCAACAGTTGTTATCGACTTGATCAACTACAATACTATCACCTTTGATGATCCTGCCGGAGTTTATGATGCTTATATCACTTATTCAGACGCTGACAAGAAGTTGTTCGGTTTGACACACGACAATGAAAAAATGACTTTTAAAGCCAGTGTAATGCCGGATATCGTAACAAAAGCTACTTTTGACATCACAATTCATTACTTGACAGTTGAAGGTGAAATCAAGGAAAGAACTGTAGAAGTAAAAGTAAACAGCTCTATGTCTGATACTACTTATAACATAGAACATAACTTGATTGCTGACAAGACTACAGCAAATCCGAACTACTTTGCTGTTAACTTGCAAACAATGAAAGATAATATGGGTGAGACAAACTATGCTATCTTTGCTAAGAATGTTGATTTAGAAAATACTACTTATACTCATGTAGGTGAAGATGGTAAGACTGTTACAGATGTAGAAGGTACAGCCAAAACTAAAGGTATTACAGAATATATTGTTAAAGAAAATAAAGCTGCAAATGAAGAAAATGTTACAACCGTTGCTGATGCTAACTTTATCAAGTTTGCGATAGCAAATGCAACTGCTGCTGAAAACTTCAAATTGAATACTGAATACACTATTACTGTAACATTTAAGGATAAAAATAGCGAAGTGCTGACAAGTATCAAAGTTAACTTTACTTTGAAAGTTCCTGCTTTGAAAGACTTGCTGACCATCGAGGAAGCTGTATACAATAAGGAAGCTAAATCATTGTTCGCTTACATGACAGAAGGTGCAGATATTCCCAATAATACATTGAAAGCACCTAAGTATACATTCAAGAATGGATTTACTTCTACTTATGCTAAGACTGTAACTGATAATGCTATTACATTTGAAGTAGACCAAAAAGCAGAATATGCAAAAGGTAAGAAGGTTTCTACTGTTGCTAGTGTTGAAGGTACGGATGCTGCTCAGTATATTGTTTTGAGTAAAGATGGAGATAATTATCCTGTATATGCAAAGGATATTAATATTCACATTAAATCTGCTAAGTATTTGAATATATGGGAATACACTATCGATGAAGAAAAGGGAGAATGGTATTCTTTCAATATCCGTTTGATGTCACCGATCACTTGTGATGCAGCATCTATTGAACCTGCCGATGGCGTTTCAATTAAGATTCCTGCTACTGCACAAGATGATAAGAAGGTTTCTTCTGAAGACTTTGTAGCAAAAACTTACAACAAGGTTCAGTATGACATTTTCCATAACTGGATTAAGAAAGCTAATGATGCTGCTGCTAAATCTCAATGGAAGAATGACTACATTTCTAATGTACAGTTCAAGTCTACCAATACTAATGTATTTGATGTAACAGGTAAGGCTGCTGCAAACGATAAGGGTTATGTAGAAGCATTTGATGCTAAAGCAGATACTGATAAGGTTAAGAACAATGGTTATGTAGTAGTAACTCCGAAACAAATTGAAAATGAAACGACTAAACCTATGGAAGTTGTTCTGACAGATATTTGGGGATTCACTAAGACTGCTAATGTTGATGTTACTATCCAAAGAAATAAATAACTAAGATAGTTATTCTATAAATAAAGAAGAGCGGCCAAACAGGTCGCTTTTCTTTATTTGCCAAATTCAGATATTGTATATTGGTTCCAAAATTATTATTTATCATCTCTCTTTCACTATGATAAAGCTGACCATCTTTTAAGTAGTAATAATTAGGGTTACCTGCAAATTCTATTGTTACATATTCAGTATTTTCATCATTGCGATGAGTATCCCATACGCTTTAATGTATTGAGTCATTAAATTGAATGAAAGTAATAGAATCTCTTCCTTCAATTCAAATTTTATTTCTGTTTCAGTCTTAAATATGCCGTTGAACACATGAGATGAAGATGGTTTATCCACATTCCGCAAGACGAAAAAAAATAGAGTATCTATTATTAGTTGATTATCAATGTTATACGCTCTAAACGGTAGAAAAGTGACCGTATGGATTCTGATTAGATACGAAAAGGTGAATATTTAACGTATTTAACTTTCGATCACATCAGGAATCACGAAATAAGGGGTGTGAGGGGCGCTTTTAACCGCCCCCATAATGTGGTGAATGGAAGTTATAGGACGAAATTCATAAAGGGGTACGGTTGAAACGACTCCCTTGAAGGGTGTGATTACATGTCATATCCTTTTGTTCTATAAAGCATTTTTGTGTAGTTTACGAAGCTACGTTTTGCTGTTTTTTACTTGATAAGCGCAGTTTTTCCATTGTTTATGCCGTATTTCGAGATAAAAACGTTATCTTTGTGGTGTAAAATATGATACCAGTATCAAAAATAGTACTCTAATATGATATTTGAACGTAAGAAATACTTGGATGAACTTATTGCAGGACGTGGAAACGGTCTTGTGAAGATTATAACAGGTGTCAGACGATGTGGAAAGTCTTTCCTGTTGTTTGATATCTGGCATAACTGGTTGTTGGAACATGGGGTGACTAATAGTCACATCATTGAAATACAACTTGATGATTTCCGAAACAGACGGTTGAGAAAGCCTGATTCCTTGCTCGATTATATAGATTCAAAGGTTGTGGATGATGGCAATCCTTATTATATAGTCTTGGACGAGGTACAACTTGTAGAAGAATTTGTGGAGGTTATTCTTAGCTTGACACACATGCGGAATGTAGATGTGTATGTGTCAGGCTCAAACTCTCGTTTCCTGTCAAGTGATGTTGTGACTGAGTTCCGAGGCAGAGGTGACGAGATACGCATCTGGCCTCTCACCTTTGACGAATACTTTAGTGGTATTGGTGGAGATATACGCAAAGCTTGGTTGGATTACTATACTTTTGGAGGACTGCCACAGGTGGCATTGCTTGAAACGGAAGAAAAGAAAACAGACTATTTGCGTGGTCTGTATGAAACGACCTATCTGCGTGACGTAATTGAGCGCAACCATCTGCGTAATCCTGAAGGAATGAAGGAATTGGTGCGTGTAATAGCCTCGGGCATTGGTTCATCAACCAATCCAACGAGAATAGCCAATACCTTTCAATCTGCACAAGGGGTAACCATAAAAAGAGACACTATAAAACAATACATTGACTATCTGAAAGACTCTTTCTTGATAGAAGAAGCCTTACGCTATGATGTGAAAGGCAGAAAATATATTGGTACCGAGACGAAATACTACTTCGCAGACATCGGTATTCGTGCAGCCATTCTAAACTATCGCCAACAAGAGGAAACGCACATTATGGAAAACATTATCTATAATGAGCTTCGCTGTCGAGGATATAATGTGGACGTAGGATTGGTTGAACTTGGTGGCAAGGATGAGAACGGTAAGTTTGTCAGAAAACAGTTGGAGGTAGACTTTGTGGTGAACCGTCCTCCATACAGAGTGTATATCCAGTCGGCTTTTCACATGCCTACGCCAGAAAAGGAACAGCAAGAGCGACGTCCTTTATTGTCAATCAATGACCACTTTCGTAAGATTGTCATTGTTGGTGATGACATTCATCGCAAGGAGGACGAACTCGGTGTGTTGACTGTCGGACTCTTGGATTTCTTGACAGACAAGAACTTGTTGGAGCAAGGATAATCATTTTATTATATAATTATGCATAGATCCAAGAAATCTTTCCTTGAGTGGCTTGTCTACTCGCTTATCTTCTTCTTCCTGTACGATATCATCTGGATATTGGTAGACCTGCCCGACTTCCTACTGTCTGTAAGCGGACTGTATCCTGAGCTGCTTGTTGACTTTGCACTCTGCGGTTTGTTCTCGCTTTCGAGTTTGTATCTCAACCGATGGCTATTCAGACAGCGGCGCTTTTGGTACGAAGGGCAGAGCCACCGTGTGTTCGTGCAGAACGGACTGGTGGTGTTGGGCTTCAATCTGCTTATTGCTGGTGGCTGCGAACTGCTGCTGAGCCTTGTAGCACCTAAGCTTATGATGCAGGATATATGGGGAACGTCTTTCCTATTCGGACTGATAGCGAGTCTTGTAGCACTCATCCACCTTTCGATGCACTTTTCAGACATGATTGTTCTGAAAGGCAAGGAGAACCTCGCCTTACAGAAGCGATACCTTATGCTGCAGTTGGACCCACATTTCGTGTTCAACAGTCTTAGTTCACTTGCTGGAATGATAGGGGAGGACCCGAAGATGGCTGAGGACTATGTCGTGAAACTCTCACATATCTACCGCTACATACTTCAGCATATCGACAAGGAGTATATAACCCTTGCAGACGGCACCGACTTCATCAAGTCGTACATCGGCCTGCTCAACATGCGCTACGACAACGCCATCGTCCTGCACGCCGACGATTTGCACGGCGACCGCAACGAATACATCCTCTCGCTGAGTCTACAGCTTATCATCGAGAATGCCGTGAAGCACAACTGTCCGCAGAGCGGCACCGAGCTTCATGTGTCTCTTAGTCGCCAGGGCGACATGCTCGTCATAAAGAACAACCAGACCAACGACCAGAGCATAGAGTCGTACGGAATAGGTATCAGCAACCTAAAGCAACGCTACCGACTGGAGGGCGAGGCAGAGCCAGAGTTCATAGCCCATAAAGATTCATTTGAAGTGCGACTGCCAATCATAAAACGAAAACAATAGAAGAACGATGAAAAAGGTTTTGATTATAGAAGACGACCATTTCAGCGCAAGACGTCTGAAAAGGCTCATTATGGATATTGACGACACGATAGACGTGCATGGACCGCTGAAAAGTGTGGCGGAGGTGACAGAGGAGCTTGCCGCCAACAACGACTATGACCTTATCTTCTCCGACATCCGACTTGCTGACGGCGACGTGTTTGAAGCGTTCCGCAAGGTGATGCCACAGTCGTTCGTGCTATTCACCACGGCTTACGATGAATACGCAATGGAGGCGATTAAGAACAACGGACTCGACTATCTGATGAAGCCGATTGACGCAGACGAGCTACGTGCCGCAATCGGAAAGCTGCGGCTTAACCGCAATGCTCAACAGTCTGCCGTAGAGAGACCTCTGCACGACGTGCTTAACGACACACGCCAATACCGTGAGCGCTTCCTAATCACGAAAGGCGACGAGCTTTGCATGCTCTGCGCCGACGACATAAGCTACATCAATATGCACGACAACCGAATCACGGCGTTTGCTGTCGACGGCACATCCTATCCGCTGCCCATGAGCATGAACGACCTGGAGCAGGCTTTAGACCCTGACCGTTTCTTCCGTCTCAATCGACAGTATATCGCCAACATTAATGGCATCAGGAAAATCAGCTTTTACTTCGGTTCTAAACTAATGGTGAAGTTGAAAGGATGTGAGGATGATAATATCGTAATAAGCAAGGAAAAAGCGACATTGTTTAAGAAATGGTTGGAGAAATAATTAAAAAACGTGTATTCATGATGTACATTGACGCATGATGAATACATGCTTTTTTGTATAGAGATGCTGCAAGATTATTGTCTTGCTGCATCTTGTACGAACTTGAATTCGTCGAAGGCGTTTCCTGCTTCCACGCAAACCGTGAAGGAACGTGATGCGTTCGTTTCGTTGCGATTGATAATAACCTTTAGTTCGTTGTCCTCTATCTTGACGAGATACCAGCCTCCATCAAACTCTTTGTATGAAGTGTTTTCCTTGAATTTTCCTTCTTCCTTCACGCTGCTAATCCAAAAACTTTTGTAGTTTTTACAGGCAAACAGGCTGCTTCCTCCTTCGGCTTCCACTTTCAGTTCGCCGTTTTTCAAGCCCGACGGAACCGTGCTCCACTTCATAGGGTCGGCAAGTCCCTCTGGATCTGACGATTCGCAGCTTGTCAGTGACATTACGCCTGACAACAAGCATAACAATAGTTTTTTCATACGCTTATTTGTTTAAATTGTTTGAAAATGTTCTGGTCTGCTTAGAACGACCAACCGAAGCCTATGTACGGAAAGAAAGCAGCCTTGTTGAGTCCGTACTTGTCGCCAAAGTTGAACGACGGCGAAACGCCGACACGGAACATGATAGCGGTAGCCGATGTCGCCGAAGAGGAAATAACCGAATTGAGTTCTTGATGAAGTATAAAAATCAATATTAGGAGAAGTTTCGTCTGTATTCTCCCCACCTGGATACCACCCTGTATCTTTGACGTATCCTATTGTTTCCTTTACTTGATATACACCAAGACTCGCACCGAAACCCAGCTCCAACTTGCTATTTTTCTTTCCGAGCAGATAGCTTAGCTCTAACGGAACACCAACGCCATTGATTTTCTGGTCGACCAGACCAGAATTGTCTCCATAGCCATAGCCAATACCCACACGGTAGCCTAAACCAGAGTTTCCATTGAATCTGCTGTCGTAGTTGATGCCCACAATATTTTGGGCACCAAGTAATTCTACAGACAGGTTACGTGTCTTCTGTTGTGCCATTACTGCAGAAGAACAGCATAATGCAAATAGTGATAATACAATCTTTCTCATTATATATTTCATCATATGCTTATTGTCGAAGGATATTCTATCCTTTAGTTTGCTCATAACTACATACATATTTCCCATTATTAAAATAGTGGTATGAGTTTATTTTTCTATTCTCGTCATCACATTGTGTCAGACACTTGTAGAACAGCTCGCCATATTTTTGATAATTGTCCGTATTATATATACTGTTGTCTATTACAAAAATAGCAAAAGTGTAGCTTGAAGGTATTGGAAAAATACCATCATATACGGATGAAATTACAACAAGGTTAATATGTTGCTTTTCGCAATAGCGTTTAATTTCTATTGGGGATATTCCATTTGCACCAGAACAAAAAGGTAAATATTCATAAACTAGCACTCTTTGATGTTTCTTAATATAGTCGTTTACCTGCTTTACAGAGACTTTATAAAGATTGCCATCATTCTTGATTGAGTCAAGTGGAACTTCGCATTTCTTTACATGCTGTTTTTCTGATTCTGATAAATTCGAATAGCCAGAGCCATTCACCTCGATACATGAGGTTAAAATTACTCCAGCTATCAGAAGTTGAACCGAATGGATAATTCTATTCAATCCCATTGTATTTGTATATGGGGTTGTTAAAACATATAGGAGAATCCCAACTGTAGGTCTTGGGCTTTAGTATTGAGTCCACCTTTAAAGATATTGGTAAATCCTCTACTATAAGAAAGACTAAGCTGGTAGTGCTTGGCGATTTCAACGCCAACTTTGACATCGAAGCCGAAGTTTACACGATTGAAGAGTTTGTCTCCATACACATTTGAGGATATTTTCTCCTCTTTGCTATGTCCTTTAGCATCAGTCGTTGTTACTTTGTCCGTACCTGTCAAACCAAAATCTGCATAAGGGCCTATAGCAGCGAGGAGATTCAAATTGTCTGAAAGGCGGAATTTGTAGCCTACATTGACTGGAACGAGAAGAGAATAGGTTGAGTACTTCCAGTACTGACCCAACTTTGTTTCGTTGTTGAAATAGGTTTCGCTCTGTATGTTTCTGTTGTTGAACAATACAGACGCATCCATGAACCAACCGTTCTCTGGGTTATTGAAGTTCATTTCTGCTTTTGCACCTACAGCAAAACCGACCTTTGTTTTTGTCTCATCAGAAATGTTCAGATTTCCTCCTACAGTTGGACCGAAGCGGAATGTTTGTGCATTTGTGGCTGAAAAACAACCTAATGCAAGCAATGATAATAAAATCTTTTTCATATGTTGTTATGATTAAATTATGTTCAAGGACAAGTTGCCTGAAAATTTGTTATTATGCTGCAAAAGTACAATTGTTTGTTTTTATACACAACGCCTCTTTATTCGAAACGGCAAAAATGTATTGCGAAGCAGCAATATATTCTATTGAAGCAATTATAGGTATTCCTCTTTTTATAATAATCCTCTCAACTCTTACGGATAAGTAACAAAGATGATGAAGTCTATTTGTTACTATTCTCTGTTCTTTTATCGCCTCAGCCCTTTTTCTTTCTTTTGTGGAACGCTTCCAAGCCCTACTTTTTGTGTTCCGTCCCAATTCGTAAGTTGGTCAGCACAACCATTTGATCCA
>ERZ779919.1273-NODE-1273-length-9105-cov-5.10906_pt1 | contig 9105 bp, 10 predicted proteins | sample MGYA00511349_ERZ779919 | MGnify/ENA primary metagenome ERZ779919 (study PRJEB29588, sample SAMEA2147384) | human gut metagenome | biome: human gut; feature: human-associated habitat; material: faeces | place: Denmark | collected 2008/2010 ...
ACTTTGTACGCTAGTTAAAAAACCTACTAAGATGAAAAACAAACGAATTACTTTTGCTCAAAAGTATTGTGTTTCAATGATTTATAACTTTGGTTCTTAAACGTTGTTCTTAAATAGCCTTGTTTGAACGACACAAAGATAGGATTAATTATGTATAAGGCATAATTTTGAGATTAGAATTTTAGTCCGCATTTAGATGTGACAATTCATATTTAGATAAAAAAAGCCAGCTATCAATTTCGATAACTGGCTTTTAATTTTACTCATCAGTAGAAGCACTTTGAGATTGTGTGAACTGCTCGTAGAAATTGTTGAGAAGGCGATTTATAATGGTCTCTTTGGTATCTCCACCTCGCTGTCCTTTGGCTTTCTCTATCTGTTCTGCTTTCTCTTTGTTCAAACTTGAAAAGAACTTGAACAGATTGTCAATCGTAGCACCTTTTTGGTCATCGTCTGCTTCATCGTACTGATAGATAATCCAATCAATGAGAATTCTACTTTTGAGAATCTCTTTAGAGAGGTGTTCTGCTACTGCTTTTAATAATCTTCTCCCCCTTTCCAATCCATTAGTTTTCCGTAATTTGTCACTTATCTTACCCGCCATTGCATCTGCCATTATCTCTTTAGTAATACCCGCTTTAAACGTTCCCCATTTGGAAGCAGTGGGTAATGGATAACCTTGTTCAGTAAGCTCCACGATAAAATCAAGTAGCGGAAGCTCCTCTTTGCACGCCATTTTAGCTCCCTTAGGAAAGTCGCCCCCCTTCCAAGGATTTGTACAAATGTTAATCTCCGAAAACATTCTCGAGACTGCAATTTCTTCATTCAAAGCATAGATAAGATAGAACTCACCTTTGTACTTCTCTTCATCTTTTAACTCCTTGTTAGCTTCCAGAAGATTTAGATGAGCTTTGTAACGGTGGTTTGCATCCACTAACACAACATACCGGGCTGCATCAGCTCCGCTAATGATTTCTCCCGTTTCAAAATCTACAATCTCCAATCCGGCTTCTATAACTTTCTTTGCATCCACTATGATAGCGGGAACTAACATTCCATTTGCCTTCATGGACTTCATTTTGGCTTTAACCACCTTTTCGTCAAAGTTACGATTACCTGATAGCCTAGCTATCTTGATTCCTTTACTTGCCAGCACTGCTAGTGTTAAAACTTGAAGTGCTAATTCGTTTTTTTTATTCATAATTAAAAATCAGACTGCCCAGTAGAAACATTTCTACTTTCGTTCCTTTCTGGTGGCAAAATTACAATGGAAATATGAATAAAGGCAATGTTTTGAGAGGTGGTAAGAGGGGTAAAAACAGCCCAATAAATTTACCCCTCCTTGATGAATCATTTATAAAATTTGTTAGCTCTAAGAATTTCATAATCTTTGTAAGATTTTATCTGGTCTTTTATGAAGTTAGGACACAGCTTGCTATTTTTCTCATCAACTCCCGTATACCGTTTGTCTTTGGATAGGTTGGTCAAATAAACAAGTCTTGAAATTAATAGTGTCTTATTCAAAGAAACTGTACTATATGCTTTTGCAGATTTACTTGTATTTGTTTTGGGCAATAGTTTAAAGAAACTCTTCAATAATTTATAGAACATTGCTACTAGAATAGTTTTATATTCTGTGTCTTTGCCTTTTCTATCTATTCCTTGTGTATCAAATCTTGTTGGCTTATCATTACTGAAATAGTCCTTCCCTGCTTCATATACAAGATAAATGTAAGCTAATGATATAGGGTCGTCAATTTCTATAGAGCGATGTTTTTCCTGTAATTTTAATGTTAGTGTCATTGGTTTTATAAAAGATAATATACAGCCACTATTACCAATATTCTTCCCAAGCTGTTGCATGAGTTTCTCCACTAATACCCTTGAAGTTTCTTTAACCTTAATTCCTTCCAAGCAACTTCCATAAATGTAATCAGAGACGAACAATAATAGATACCAGAATTTTTCTCTATCTATATCCAATGCTTCCAAAGTATTTTGTATATCCTCATACTGTATATATTTCTCAAATGTATAGTGAGCATTAAGCACTTTTGCATTGTACCGTTTCTTAAATTCTTGTGTTACAGTTGTACCCATGAATACGTACTTTGTTTCTTCTTCTTCTTCTGCTGCTGCTTGTTGTTCTGTTGCTTGTTGTTCTGTTGCTACTTCTGTTTCATTTGTCTCTGTTCTATCCTCTATCTCCTTTTTAACCCTTATGAAATCATAGTCAGGGTGACATTTACAACCCAACATTTCTACATATTCTAGCAAATCATCTTCTTCTTTTACATATTTGTCTAATGTAAACTTATCTATTGGCTTTATATCTTCCATATCTCTAATCTTAAATTATGCCTTAAAGATAGAAAGAATTAGATAAAAAAATAAGGCAGTAAATGAAAATTCACTTACTACCTACAAAATTGTTTATGAACTATTGTATAATTGAAATTAACGATTGAATAAAGTATTTATTTTGTCTTTAAGTTTGTTGTACTTCTGTTGAAAATCTTGTTCTTGTTTTTTAAATTTCTTTTCATACATTTCAGAAGCTTGCTCATAGCCTTTTTTTACTCCCTCTGTTTTCCCTACAGACTTTCCCGCTTTAAATCCCACAGCACCTACAATTGCTGTTCCTATTGCTATAGCATATTTGCTACCATGTTTTATTATATGCCCTCCCACTTGAGCTACTACTTTATCTATCATATTATTAAATATTAGAAACCGTATTGATTCTTATTGCTATCTATAATTATTTGAAATTCATCAGAGATAAATTCTCTTTTTATTCGTTCTATAAAATCTACATCATTGATAATTCTGTAAATAGCAACAAGACTACCTCCTATATCTAGTTTATTATAATTTTCTGTCAATATTGAAAATAAGATATTACTGGAGGTAGCTATTGAATTAGAATATAATAGTATTTTACGGGTCTTTACCTCGTATAAGTCAGATTTAACATCTTGAGGCTGACACAACTTATGAATACTCGCAATAACCCAATTTAGTAAAATAGATAGAGTAGCTTGTTTCCCTACGGCTTCTAAATTTTGAATATCAAAACCATATGTCGATAATTCTTTAGCTAAATTAGGTGATAATCTGGATATACAAGGAAGTGGTAGGCTTTGGGTTGATTTTATATCGGTTCTTAAATGCACAAATTCTTTTAAGAAAGCTGTTGCGAGTGCTAATTTTCCTTCTTTACCTTCATTCAGGCTACGATTAACGGAATATTCTAGAATTTTTTCATTTGATGCTCTATTTAATATTTTATCTCGTGCAGCACCTGTTTGTATATACCCTGTTTTTATATGAAAAGATTGTAAATCCCATGTTGTTAAAGTGCTTGTTAAAATATTCATCGTTCCCCAATACCAGCCTAACAGAGGGTCATGTCCTAATGTTTTGTAGCGATGTTGAGTTCCATGCAATCCTAGACTAAAATTAGGACTACCATAATTGGCATCAAAAGGAACTGGATTATTTTTAATATCCTCTATAGAAGGATGATACCAACGATGAAATCTATTCGAATGTTCTTTTGTATGTCCCCATGTGTTGTTTGCAGCATCTTTATCATTTAATCTCTCTTTAAAATCCGTTAGCAAATATTGACGTGATATTTGTAAAGCTATTGCGAAAGCTAAAAACATCCAATCAGTTTTATTAAATGAAGTAATATCATTGAATCGCTTGTCTATATTACCCTGTATAATTTTAACATTATGAGTTATGTTAATCATACGTTTAGTTTCAGTGATAACATTGTCTAACTCACTAAAATCATTCATAATATCTTTCAGTAGTATATCCCTATCGTTTACCATATGCTAAATTGATAAATTACTTTACAAAGGTAAAACATAAAATAATAAAAAGAAATATTTTCTACAAATAAATCAGAAAACGAATAAATAGAAATGCTTGATATTACCATTACTGTAGTTTGTTTATATGATTATATCCTGCACTCCTTCTCATATTTCCAATTACCCAATATAAACGAAATTATAAATATTGAGCATATCTCTGTTCTAAAATCTATTTTATTTGCTACCTCAAATCAAATCCTTTTGAAGAGATACGCACATATATTCCAATAATTCAGAATGTATATCTTGCATAAGAATAAGCATAAACTGGTTAAGAAGAGAAGTAAGTGAACTAAAAAGGCAACAAGTGAATATTACTTCTTTTCCCCTGCTGTTGCATATTTAATTGGAGCCTTAGAAATGCAGAAATTCGGCTTCCTATTTTGATTATTGTTTATTTGAAACAGTAAATATAAGAAATCCAAGGGATTAATAATAAAGCAAATAATAGTAGCCAAGACACATCCTTCCATTCTTTATTTATTAGTTTATAAGTAAATGTAGGAATGAGAATTATCATGCCAACCATGAAAATCCAATTTTCAAGATTGTTTATGTAATCAAGTCTTTCTTTGTAAACTAAGCAATATAAACGGCTAAACCTATCTTGCTCACTTATCAAACTATGGATAAATGCCCTAATTAAACTGAATATCATCGCTACTAATATGGGGTATTCTATTTGCTTTAAGTATCTCATATCTTTAATAATCTAAAAATCAATTCACTTACTACTTCCGTATTGCCAATATATACAAGGCACTTAGGTACTGCAAATAGCAAAAACAATAAAGTTGCTTGCATCCAGTTTCTTTTGTATAAATGCCAGATTGTAATCAGTGTGATTATACAGCCAATAATCCACCATACCAACTCGTATTCCTCAAATAAATAATCGTGATAGTTGGGTAATGGTTTATTAGTAAGTACCCAAGCACATACTATCCAAACAATATAAATAAATTTCCAATCTATAAGGTATTTGACAATATCAAGCTTCATTAATTAACTTTTTTGTAATTAAATAAAATCCTTTGCAAATATAACCATAGCCAATATCCCTATTGGATTGGCTTTATATCAATAAACCAATGTTTTGTGATTACAGAACCTATTATTTCTTCTATTTTGTTTTCCGTTAATTCTCCTGCTTCTTGTTTAACTAGAAGTTCTTCTAATAAATTATCATAATCTTCGTTAGTCATATACATTAAGCTTCCTTCCTCCCATAGTCCTAATTCAAATATTCTTATTGGAATACATATAGACAATATATCTTTATCTGGGCATAAACCTTTGTAAAAAGAATACAAGCTGATATTCTCATCTGTTTTTATACATAAAGCACGATGTTTTATTACAATGGCATTACCATGTTGCTTTATCAACACATTTATTTTATGGAAAAATTCTTGTTTATCAAGAGTATAATATATTTCCTTAAAATCTTTAGGAATCCAATCATATAAACAGTTTCCATATATATCTTCTTCCAATTCTTCTATAGAGTTATATTGGTCTATATATGGCTTATCCTTAGCTGTTCTATTTCTAAATATTTCAAGATAATAGGTCAGCATATCATCATCAGATAAGCTGAAATTATGAGGAATACCGTTTGGGGGACAAGTAGCTTTTACCCATGTTGGTTTGGGCATTCCATCATAGGAATATGTGGAATATGGCATTGCACTAATCGTTATCATATCGTTTAATGCTACATTTTGATTTCAATATGTTAATCCTACTCTGTAAAACAGCATCTTCACCACTAATTCTTAGAATCATTTTCACTACATTTAGGATATTCATATTGTTTTATTTCTCCCATGTCTCTTGTATATTATGCTATGAAGATAATGATTATTCTTCAATGATATTATCTACTATCTTCTTAAATACAACACCTACTATTAATCTGTCACTTGCAAAAATATCATATCATTACCAAGTTCCATAACCAATAATAGCCTTTTTGCTTCCTTTCTCAAATTCAATAGAGAAAGTCATATCTTCTTCATTATCTTCCCCTTTAGGGGCAGGCAGACCATTTCCCCACATTTTACTATATGAATATACGTTATCACGTTTAGACCAGTCAGATTGTTCTACTGCAATCAAACTATCAAGTTTTTGGTAAAAAGCAGCAGAAGGAGTTTCTTTAAATTCAATTATTAATTGGTCATTATAATCTCCTTGAAAAGATGTTCTTCCTTTAGTATATTCTACAATTTTAAAATTAGGGTATTTTACTCCAGTTATCTTTTCTATGGTATCTTTATTTGTAAATCTGTATTTTCGTTGGTAGCTATCATAAGCATACAATCCAAGAACAAATAATACAATATAAATCATCAAAAATATAGGTGAGATAAGTAATAAAGTTACTCTTAATTTCTTACCTATTAATTTCCATTTCCATGTGAGATAATAGAATAAGGGAGACAGGGTAAGCCAACTAATCAAGCTGATTATCCATTGAAGTATTTTAAATAATATATTTTTCATTAGTTCTTTAGCATATAATTAAAACCTATCTATATATTATTTACCACTAACTCATTCTAATGAACTTATAAAACAGTCCTCTCACAAATCTTTGAATCCCATAAACAATAGCTCCCCAAAATAAGAATCCAATACCTATAGAATCACTTAAAAGCAGAGATAAACACGTTAATACAATCCCACACATACACCATATTCCACCATATAAAATATCACTAGGAGCATTTGCGATACGCAGTTCTCTTTTAGCTTTCTTGTCACTTTTAATTTGTAGTAATGATACTATAATTGAATTTCTTTGAGATTCATCAAGTCCTTTTGATTCTAATATATGGTCTACTTCGTTTACGTCTTTTTTTTGTTTTATAACTAGCTTATATGCTTCTGTATAGGCTGAATCAATAACATCTTCTGTTGTTTGCTCACTAATTTCATTCTTTCCCTTTCTTATAAAAAACAGAAAAGGATTGCAGTGATTACTATTGCTAAAATTGCTTCCATGATATTCTATTACTAAGAATTATACAATCTATTACTTCCATATTAATAAAAGAAAGCTAACTACGAATGAACTCCAAATGCTGCCTTTCTTATTATTCATTATCACGTTTGGCATTAAAACCCTTTATAATGATTCGTTCTCTTGAACTCTGCATTGTAGGATTCTCTTTTAAAGTATTAAATTTATCTTTTAAATATTGATGTGTCCAAAAGAAATTGTCCAAATTACTTCGTAGATATTCTTGAATTGAAGGTATTTCATGTACAAATGGTAGATAATGCTTGCAATATACAGTTATAGTATTCTCTTCATTATTAATAAAATATGCTAAAGTAACACGTCCGTCCATATTAGTTTGATTTATAGCATCTTTCAGGATATTTATATCAGGGTCATTTAAAGAAAGACTTCCAAAGTTAGACCAGATTATGATAAAAGCGGTTCGATTATCTGCATTAATAAAAAAGTCCTCATTTTGATATTTAAAACAGATGTCATTATCATCATCAACTTCTGGTTGACAACCAATCTCCTTCAGCGTACTGATAACTAGATTTCGTGTCTTGTTATCTTCTGCATCAATTGCTTTATCAATAGCGACATTTGTTTTTGCATATTCAGACTGTTCCTTATCTTCCTCAAATGCAAATCCAATCCTGCCAAAGAAATAGGCGATAACTATTAGTATTAAGCCTAAAACTATCCAACCTTCCATATTGTATTTGTTTAGAAATTATGCGATAAACAGTTTCTTGAAAACACTACTATGCTATTCATCTTCCATCAATTTACTTATTATATTACTAAGACGAGTAATAAGTTTTTCTTTTGTAGAATGAGATGTCGTTTCTTCAAATGTAATAGGCTCTTGCGTCTCTGTTATCTCTTCTTTCGTATCATTATTTGATTCAACAATAGCTGATTGGGCTTGCTTACTCAATGGTTCAGGAGTAGGTTTGTAATATTTCTCAATTTCAGATTTAAGCTTTTCATCATCGCTAATTTCAGCGTTCACAGAATCTTTCTTGTTATCAAAACCTGTTGCAATTAGTGTAATCTTCACATCCTCTCCTAAACTATCATCGTCATATAGTCCCCAAATGACTTCAATGTTTGGGTCTAATTCCTCCATGAATGTATTCAATTCAGACAATTCATTAATAAGAATAGGATTCTCTTTACTGGAATAGATAATATATAATAGCTTTTGTGCTTTTTCTATATCATTATCATTCAATAAAGGAGAATTGAGAGCATCCAATATTGCATTTTGTATTCTATATTTTCCCTTGGCTCTACCCATTGCCATAATTGCACTTCCACCATCTTTCATTATGGTTTCAACATCGCAGAAGTCCCTGTTTATAGTTCCTTCAATGGTGATTATTTCTGCAATACTTTTGGTTGCAGTTGTTAGAATATCATCAGCTTTACAGAACGCTTCTTTAGCTGTAGTGATTCCATCAGCGTATATTTCTCTCAAACGTTCATTGTTGATAACCAACAACGCATCCACGTTTTCTTTCATCTCATTAACCCCCTTAATAGCTTTTACTATTTTAGGCTTCATTTCAAATTGAAACGGGATTGTAACTATTCCTATCGTTAATATTCCCATTTCTTTTGCAATATGAGCTATTATGGGTGCTGCTCCAGTACCCGTTCCACCACCCATTCCCGCTGTAATAAATACCATTTGAGTAGTATCATTAAAAAGAGCTTTTATCTGCTCAATGCTTGTTTCTGCTGCTGCACGTCCTTTTTCAGGATTACCACCTGCTCCTAGACCAGTGTCTCCTAACTGTATTTTAGTAGGTACATTGGAACGGCTTAGGGCTTGACTATCCGTATTGCATATAGCAAAAGAAACATCTTTAATGCCTTGACTGTACATATTCTTTACAGCATTTCCACCGCCACCACCTACACCTATTACTTTTATAATGTTGGAAGCCTGATTCTTGATTAAATCAAATTCAATTATACCATCCATGATTATTTTTCCATTATTTTATCAACAAATTGCCTGAAAGCATCACCTGCCATTAGTTCACCACTTGCAGGTAATCCAGTCTTATTAATAGATACAATAATACTATACTTGGGATTATCAGTAGGGAAGTAACCACAGAACTCTACTGCATACATACCCTTAGTACTATCCTCATTAGTAGATAATGAACTAGTTCCCTGCATACCTGCAAC
>ERZ779919.1275-NODE-1275-length-9102-cov-6.43318_pt1 | contig 9102 bp, 8 predicted proteins | sample MGYA00511349_ERZ779919 | MGnify/ENA primary metagenome ERZ779919 (study PRJEB29588, sample SAMEA2147384) | human gut metagenome | biome: human gut; feature: human-associated habitat; material: faeces | place: Denmark | collected 2008/2010 ...
ATCTGAAACCGGATAATAAGCTCTTATTGTTCTGACAATATTCTCCATACTAAAATATTCCTTTTTACAAAGGTATAAAACAAGGAAGAGTTTGCGAAACTTGCGTAACATATTTGTCATATATAGATTGCAAAATCTAGTATTTCTAAAGAAAATAAAGGATGAATGGCTATTTTTTATGTTATAAAACACATTTCTCGCAAACATTTCGTATCTTTGCAACGTTATAAGATAAAAGAAAAGATGTAAAAACCCGCTTTCCGAAACGCGGAGAGCACAAAAAGATGAGAATTATGAAAAAGAATGCAAATGAAATTTTTATGTTACAGTACCAAATCAAACGCTATCAGGCAATGGGTAATGGAACAATGTGTCAAACACTGAACGGTAAACTACAAAAGCTGCTTGCAAAGCAGTCACTCGTAACCATGTAAAAAAACACCTTTAAATACAATGAATAAAGGGCAGGGAACTTTTCTGTTCTCTGCCCTTTTTCTTTTTTATCCATCTATACTAATGGTTAGCACCAACAACAAACTCACTTTGCATCCTTATCTCCCTACCGTCAACCGAAATTCCTTGTAGGGTAATTATATATATTCCGTTCATATCCGAAGTATAAAAGTTGAGTGTACCCATAGCGGAAGTTATCTCCGGATTCCAATAAAGTGTATGCCGAAAATCCGGTAAGCGAGAACCGGCTTGTTTCTCTGAATTGTATGATGGAGCAACAAATGCGATTCTCTTTTGTGGAAATTCATAAGAAAACATCTGTGAATTCTTATCCAAACGTATATCAGGCAATGTTCCCCGATGGGTTATAAACGAAACAATTCCATCATACAACTCCCCGCCAAAAGTATATTTGCCAGTATAACGATGTATATAGTGTATCAAACGGGCATCATAGTTCAGAATGGTTTCATGGTCATCAAACGGAATCCCGTCTAACAACACCAGTGTTTTCATATTACTGAATCTCCTTATATCCGGTTGCAGTATCCGGATGACATCTTTACCTTCCAGCTGACTGATACGTATTCCCTTGACAAATTCCACAAAAACATCCCTCACAGTCCTGAAACGAACATACTCATCCAGATTATAAGTGGAAGCGGGAACAAAATCATAAAGTTGTTGCAATATACTCTTGCTATACGAAGAATCTACCGGCAAAAGAGAATGTAATTGCGCGCTGAAACCACGCTCTATCAAGTCTTCTTTCCGAAATGACACACAGACTTTAGGAAGTTTTTCTGCCAACACCCCGACAAAAGGAGAAATAAGCTCCAATCGGCAGGGACTTTCCTCCTCCGGTAATGCAGTTAATACAATCTCCTGCATATCCGTTATTCCGGTCGTATAAAAAGCATAAATAGCGTCAGCCTTAGGCTGTCCGCCAAAGACACGAATATCCTTGCCCACACATGCCAGACGTGCATTTACATTGTCAGCAGGCGCTCCCATCAGCCTGCCGGTTACAATATGCCCTTCACACTCTGCAGCAAATGACCGTTCCGGAACACTTGTATAGTTCTTCTGCCCGTCGGCTGATATTGGAAACCCCTTTAGCACATAGTCTTTTCGTACTACGGACAAAGTAAGCTCCTTGACATCAGCAGGCAGATTGGGTAATGTCAAGGCTACTTTACTCCGGTTCCCATAGACCGATTTATCTGTCCATAAGTCCGCTCCGGAAAGCTGATTGCCGGAAGCTTGTGAAACGGTAATGGAATCCGTGAAAAGTTCCACATTATCCTCCTCTGTTGTCTGAACAGTATTAAGCAAGGCTATATACTTCTTTGGGAAACAAGCCATAGGATAGTTCCTCATATAACGCGTATATGCCGTCAGTTGGTAAGCTCCGGTATGCATGACTTGCGGAAGTCTGATACGTCCCCATCCATTCCCGTTCTGCAAGTCGATTTTACCTTGTGCGTATACCAGCTTCGTGTCACTTATCTCTACATAAGCTACTTTGCTTAATACGCTTCCACGAGACAAGGAATCCGTCACACAAACTTTTATCCACAAATCTTCTCCAGCCACATAGCAGTCCTTGTCTGTATAAATACGCATATTCTCAACAATTTGAGCGTGTAATCCCAATACAAGAACCCAACCTATAATACAAAATATCACTCTCTTCATATCATTTCAATATTAATTCATTTCATCCGGCCAGAAGGAAGGCTTTTCCAAGCTGGCACCTAAATAGCGTACGTCTGTACAACCTCCGGAAACCCATGCATAACCTACCATCAATGGATAAGCAATAGCATATCCCATCACATATAAATCCATGTACGAATCTGCCCAACCTCTAAATTCTTGGCAATAACCGTCAGGAAACCTATAATATATATCATCGGCAGAAATGAAAATACGATATTTTGCCACATTCATGCTAACTCCCACATAACCAACTACATTTTTGCCTGAATTGTTGCAAATAATATTCGTAGGAAGTTCTGAAGGCTGAGGAATAAACAATCCACCCATTTCTTCATTGATTTTTATTTTCTCCTGATAATATTCGTATTCGCCCCTCGAAATCTTACGCTGCTTCACCAAAGTGCTATAATGATGAAAGACACGGTTATTATCCGCCTTTATAGAATAAAGCCACTTATCCTTCAATTGAGCATCCTTATTTGTTCCTGTATTACCTACTATGATTTTAGCCGACTTATTATGACACCATCCCCGTGCATATGGTGTAGCATCAAGATCAACCACCTCATCAGTGGTAGGGTCGTAACGGAACTTGGGATTATATACTGCCCTCACTTCCCAATCTTCCTCGTAACTCCAGAAATAACATCCGCCATCTTCACTCCGCATAGAAAAGCGGATAGAGATGTCACCGTATTTTCCGGTTGCTCGTAGGTGACGTCATCTATTGTTTCTGTCTCCAATGGATATTGAGGCTCCGAAGTATAAATATCCCCTTCATACACAATCTTCAGACTATAGCTGGCATCCTTATTCAAAGAGCCAATTACAACTTGGTATTTTCCATCTCCCAAAGAAGTGCCATTAAAGCAAGAACCATCACTTCCTACTACACTGACTTCTGCATCTATCTTGTTATAATCCTGAGGAATTCCTTCTACATTCAAAGGAAAGGAACAGCTCAAGGAAAAAACAACTGTACTATCTGATATGATGTTACCTTCAACTATAAGCACCCTCGTACTACTCTCCGGCAAGTGCGCATTGAATTTATCCACACAACTGCCAATAGTGAGCCACAACAAGCATATCCATGTTACTATATATTTTGCATTATTCATCGCTTTTAATAATCAAAACAGATTGATTTCAACTGGCCAGAAGGAAGGCTTTTCCAAGCTGGCACCTAAATAGCGTACGTCTGTACAACCTCCAGAAACCCATGCATAACCTTTGAATCCCGTACGTGGGTCCGGGTCCGGATATGCAATGGTATACCCCATCAAGTATAAATCTAAAAATGTATACTCTTCTTTCAGCCCTTTCGCTCCCTGACAATACCCCTCAGGAAGCCTATATTGTATATCATCTGTAGAAATGAAAATACGATATTCCGCCACATTCAAACTGACACCAACATATCCAATAGCCTGTTTATCTGAACTTTCACATCTAATGTTCGACGGCAATTCCGAAGGCTGGGGAACAAACAACCCACCCATCTCCTCATTAAGCTTTATTTTCTCCTGATAATATTCATATTCACCCTTCGAAATCTTACGTTGTTTCACTATAGTACTGTAACAACAAGAAAAACGAATATCATCTGCTTCAATGGAATAGAGACACTTATCCTTTACACGATTATCCTTGTTTATTTCCATATTACCTATTATTATCTCGGACGATTCACTGTGACACCATCCGCGTGAGTATGGTCTGGCATCATAATCAACAACCTTGTCTGTATCGGGATCATAAGCACACATAGGATTGTATACTGCTCTAACCTCCCAATCTTCTTCATAATTCCAGAAATAACATGCAGCATCTTTGCTTTGCATGGAGAAACGGATGCTGACATCACCATACTCCCCTTGCTGTTCGTAAGTGACATCGTCTATGCTTTCCGTCCCTATCGGATATTGAGGTTCGGAAATATAAGTATCTCCCTCATAGACAATCTTCAAGCTATAGCGAACATCCCTATGCAATGTTCCGACAGCAACCCGGTACTTTCCATTACCCAACGCAACACCACTAAAACTGGAGCCATCCTCACCGGTTACACAAACTTCAGCATCCACCTTATTGAAATCAGGAGGAACCCCTTCCACATCCAAGGAAAAGGAACGGCTCAAAGAAAACACGACAGCACTATCCGATATTATACTACCTTCAACTATGAGAAGGCCGATACTACTTTCCGGCAAGTGGGCATTGAACTTATCCACACAATTACTAAGGAACAACCATAACGGACATATACATATCACCCAATATATTTTATTCTTCATACCCTTTCAAAATTTAATATTATAAGTAACAAAAGGAATGGGAGCACCGAATATGGACATCTTGTATCCTTGAATCCTACCCTCCTCGGACACAAAATAGACAGAGTACACATTCTTCCTTCCGGTCAGGTTATAGATACCGAAAGAAAGGGAACTGTGGGTCAACAATGTCAGGTGATGGCTGGGTTCAATATTGAACGACAAATCCATACGGAAATAGTCGGGAACACGATAACTGTTACGGTCGGTATAGTAAACCTGCATCTTTTTCAGACCCTGGTCGTAGTATTGCCCGGCAGGAATTGTGGTGGGACGGCCCGTACTGTAATCCATATTGAAAGACATGCTGTAACGACGGGTAAACTTGTAATTGCCTACAAGCTTGAAGTCATGCGGCTTGTCATACTCGGTCGGATACCATTCTCCACCATTGATGGGACGGGCTATGCGCGGATCATTCTGACGCAAGAAAGTGCGCGAATAAGTATAGCTCATCCATCCGTTCAGTTTTCCTACCTGTTTCTTCACCTGAAATTCTACGCCGTAGGCATATCCCTCCGTATTGATGACATCCGTCTCCAGATGGTGGTTCATCAGGATTTGGGCGGAACTGCGATAATCCAGATAATCAATCAGCTTTTTGTAATATCCTTCTACAGATAATTCCAGAAGTTGCCCCGGCGTATTATAGTAGGCACCTGCCGCCACCTGCCAGCCACGTTGAGGCTTGATGTTGGGGTCGCTCAGCTTCCAGGTATCTGTAGGAGACATAACGGCAGTATTCGATACCTTATGGATATACTGCCTCATCGTATTGAAACCGGCCTTTACGGAAAAATCATCTGTAAAGGCATAACGTGCCGACACTCTGAATTCCGGTCCGTGATAGGTCTTGATGACCTTTCCATTCCCCGCCGTGATAGAATCCGCCACCGAAGACATGGAGGGCAGTATACCTTCCTGATATGTATAGTAAGTGCGCGGTCCCAAAGCATTGAGCATGGAATAGCGTATACCCGCATTGATGGAGAGCCTGGAAGTTATATCCCATTCATCCCCTATATAAACGGCACTTTCCAGTGCTTTATCCTTTTGCAGTTCATCATATCTTACCAGCGAATTAGGCCCCACCGGCTCGTAGGTCCCGGAATTCACATTATACAGCTGGCTCATCAAACCAAAGTTCACTGCATGGCTATTGCCGGCTTGATAAAGAAAGTCCGCTTTTCCAAACCATTGGTTAATGGCAAAAGACAGCCGTGCGGCAGACGCTTCCTCCACCGTTTCATCATTTCGGTAATCGTAGTGGTCATAACCGAAAGAGAAGTTTCCGGTCAGCTTATCTGCAAAGACAGTCCGCCAGTTTGCCGAGAAATTCATATTGTTGTAGGCATACTTCTCATTGTCATTAAAGGCAAAACGGTCGTGACTATAATAGCCATAGACATTCAGCTTGTTGCGCTCGTTCACCGTATGCGAGAAGACAGTCCCCAAATCATAGAAACCGGCTTTCCCATCACGATACCCGCTTTTGTTGGGCAATGTCTTCATTATCCAGTCCGAATAGGTCGTACGTCCACTCAGCAGAAGGGAAGTCTTTTCCTTAATGATGGGAATCTCGAGATTCAACTTACTGGTCACAAGCCCGATACCTGCAGAACCGGTAAACTTTTCCTTGTTCGCCTCCTTGCTGGTGATGTTCAGTACGGAAGCGATACGCCCGCCATACTGGCTGGGGATACTGCTCTTATAAAGTTCCGCATCCTTTATCATGTCCGAATTAAAAGCCGTGAAAAAACCGAAAAGATGATTGGGGTTATAAATCGTTCCGTTATTGAAAAGAAGCAGGTTCTGGTCAGCGGCACTCCCACGCACATTGTAACCGCTTGATGCCTCCCCCACTGTCTTGATGCCGGGAAGTGTCTGTATCATCTTCAGCACATCCACCTCACCCATAGCCGTAGGAATGTTTTTCAGCAGGGCAGGCTGCAGCTTCTCCATTCCCAACTGCACACTTTTCACGTTCTGTATACGCCCCGAAACAATAAGCACCTCATCCAGCATATGGTCTTCCTCTTCCAACTCGATATGGACAATGCCTTCACCATAAAGCATAAATTGCCGATGGGTCACTTTGATATTCATCCCACTGATTTCAAGAATATTATAGCCTGCAGGCAGGTCAATGGTAAATTCCCCCTGACGGTTGGTCGTCGTAGCTACCCACGGCTCTCGATGAATGATGTTGATACCATCCAGATTCTGGCCGGTCTTAAAGTCAGAAACTCTTCCGGTCAAAGTTATCATATCTCCGGGGGCAGGCTTGTACTTGTTTCCTATCTCATAGACCTTATTTTCTGAAGAAGACTTCACAATAGGAATGTATGAAGGCAATAGTTCCTCATCCGTCTCCAACTTTTCCCCCATCAATACCGGTGGCAGCGAGGTGGCCAGAAAAACCTCCGGCAAGACAAATATTCTGTCACCATAAACCGTCACCTTATAGATAGTAGCTGCCAAAGCCTCTCTCAAGTACTCGGCAGTGGGGTTCTTCACCTCTGCCCGCTTCACTTTAAAAGGAACCGTTATCGTTGTATAAACACGGCAAGACGTGCCCTTTTCTACTGCATCCATCAATTCGAATATGGAAATGCTGTCCGTAGCCATCTGTTGCTGTGCAAACATGCCGAAAGGCGACAATAGGAGGAAAAAGGCTACTGTATATTTAAGATTATGTGCTTTCATATTATTTTCCATGAATTAAGGAATCAATATATTCCGTTAACCGGGTCATTGCCCGGACACCGCCATCTTCCTTGAAGTCCAGCCGCTCTTTCCGGCAATAAGCCTTCAACTGCTTCTTGTATGTAGGAAAAAGTTTCAAGAAACCCGAACGGGAAGTTATCACATAATCGGTTCCGCCACTGCGAAGACTGAAATAGCTCTTTTTCTTGAACCGGCTGTAATAAAGATCGTTTTTCTTCACCTGAGACTCCATTGTGGATACGATATACTGTGTCAGGCACATTTGCGGACTATCATATAGCAACGCAGCGAAACAGTCACCCTGCGGTACAAACTTCTGTCCTTCTATGACAAAATAATCCACTTTCCGCATATCTACCTGCAAGGTTATCCGTTTCTCCGGAGTAACCACAATCAGACTCTTTTTATAGGTATCATAACGGAGCTGCAAATCCGAGTAAAGCCATCTGCCATAACAGACAGCCCCCTCGCGAAATTCATCCGTATTCCAATAGGGATGGTTAAGATACTTCTGCTGGTTATAATTTTCCTCTGCCTTACCGGAGTAAAGAGCAGCATAATCTCCTGCCGCTTTTCTGAATTCATCAAAAACGGCTTGTTGTGCACAAACCAAAGATGGAAAACATAGGACGCATAGTAGCGTGTAAAGGTGTGTTTTTCGCATATATGTGAAGTGTTATAGGTGAGGATAATCACAAATATAACATTTCACTTTTAAAAATAAAATTATTATTATATATAATTCAAATAAAAACAAAAAATAGAACCATAATCGGATGCTAAACACAAAGCTAAACATTTAGCATGCAAGCAGAAGCACATTACAATAAGATTAAAGCACCATTCATCCTCCGCCATCAATTATACTTACATATATTTATAAAAAAACGATACAGCACAATCGCTCAAGCCGCAACAATATCCTTCCCGAAAGGAGTCAATGCCAGCCCTGCCAGCTTAAAGTGTTGGATACCGAAAGGAATGCCTATAATGGTGATGCACAGCAATAACCCGAATCCCAAGTGCGAAAGGCAAATCCAAATGCCGCCCAAGAATATCCAAAGAATATTCATCAGCACATAGAGGCAACCGTTGGAACGTTCCCCGCTACGAACCTCTTTGCCGAAAGGCCACAAGGCAAGGCTTGCCATTTTCAAGGTCTGCATACCGAAAGGGATGCCAATAATGGTGAACATCATCAATAAACTTGCAATAAGATACTCCACAGCAGTGATGATACCTCCAAACATCAACCACAAAATATTCATAAAACAGCCCATAGCTTTCCTTTTTTTGATACTGAACACAAATATAGCATTATTTATTTGAATGTTCCGTCTCCCAGTCACTAAATTCAAAACTCAGCTGTTCCCAGACTCCTTTCTCCTCCCCCTCTTCACGGGGGTTGGAAACGGAAAGCCCAATCAAACGGATAGGATGATGTTCATAATCCACTTCCTGCAGCAATTGCTTTGCCAAAGGCAGAATCACGTCAAGGGCAACCAGCTCCTTTGCTTGGGTCATACTGCGGGTAATCTGGCTAAAATCATGAAACTTGATTTTCAGCGTCAGCGTATTCCCGCGGAAATTGGCGTGCTCCAGGCGCCCCACCAGCTCCACTGCCGCATGGTACAACTCTATAATGACGGATGAACGCTTGCTGATGTCCTTCTCCAAAGTATGTTCGCAACCCACAGACTTGCGGATGCGGACAGCCTCTACCGGACGGATATCGATGCCACGGGCAAAATCATAATAGACTGTCCCCACTTTGCCAAATTCGCGGGTCAGCATCTCCAAAGACTGCATACGCAGCTGTTCCCCGTTGTGAATCCCCAAAGTGTGCATCTTCTTCGCCGTTACC
>ERZ779919.1297-NODE-1297-length-8973-cov-1.58186_pt1 | contig 8973 bp, 10 predicted proteins | sample MGYA00511349_ERZ779919 | MGnify/ENA primary metagenome ERZ779919 (study PRJEB29588, sample SAMEA2147384) | human gut metagenome | biome: human gut; feature: human-associated habitat; material: faeces | place: Denmark | collected 2008/2010 ...
TATCGATGGGCTATGCCGGATGGAATGAGCTGTGGGAGGCAGTATGCAGTTGCTCCAGACATTAAAGGAGCTGGAGAAAATAGGGATTTAACGTGATGAAAAACAAAGGTTCGATGTGCGAGGGCAGACTTTGGGACTCGTAAAATGATAAGTTAAAGCCATCATAAGAAAAGGAGCCTTTAAAATGGAAAATTCTATACAGTACAAAATCGAAAAGGTATATACCTGTGTATTTAATATTAAGAAATTTAAAAAAATGGGTTAAAGAAGTACAGGAGCTGAAAGGTGAGTGAGTAGTTATGTTTACAATGAAATTAGAGTTTGACCAGGATAAATTAGCAAAGGATCCTGAGCTTGATTATGAGCTTGTAATGGAATGGCTTGATAAGATTTGTGAAGATACGTATTTTATCAAAATAGGAACAGGCGAATATAAGTTACAGGATGATGAGAATCCAATAGGCGCTCTTTTAGTTTTAATATCCCGGTTCAAAAAGCAATCCTGGTTGATTCAAAATCTAAAGACATGGAAAACCTTTGATGATGAGGAAGGAGAACAGGATGCTTTAAAGACAGTTTTGGAGGACTAAAAATGCCATTAACCAGAAAAGAAAGCGAAAGGAGCGATAGAATGGATAATAATTATATTTTTCATGTGCACACATACAGATGCGGCCATGCATCAGATGAAACAGATGAAGACTATGTAAAAAGAGCGGTAGAGCTTGGGGCAGATAGTATTACATTTACAGATCACGCTCCCTTCCCCGGAGATCCGTTCACGAACAGAATGAATTACTCGCAACTTGATGAATATATCTCTTCGTTAAAATTTCTGAAAGATAAATATGATGGAAGAATAGAGGTACATATAGGACTTGAGATAGAATATCTTCCTTCTTATTGGTCATATTACGAGGAATTAAGGGCAAATAAGGATATAGAAATCATGATGTTAGGACAGCACCATTATGAGGTATCGAAGGGCATATACAGTTATATGCTTGATGAAAAAACAGCAGAACACATTGGATTAGTCCAGGCTATGTGTGATGGCATAGATACCGGACTGTTTGATGTTGTGGCACACCCGGACAGGGCATTCAGAAGGCAAAAGACCTGGACCGCAGAAATGGATGCGTGTTCTAATCAGCTCATAGAAAGAGCGTTAAAACTCAATGTGAAATTGGAGAAGAATTATAGTTCCATGAAAAAAAGAAGGCAGTACTGGAATGAGTTTTGGAGCATGGTGCCGGATGATGTAGCTGTTATATACGGATGTGATGCACATGCTGTTAATGAGCTCTTGCTGTGCAACGAAAGGAACCGAGCCTGTCAAATGGTCTGAAAATAGCTGACGTATTAGGAATTTCCCCACATGATTTGATAAAAGAGGATTGAGAATAATATATTGCAAATATAATTGTCAAAATAGATGGGAGTGATTATATGATAGTTGAAAATACAGAAGGAATGAGAGGACTAAAAAAAGCAGTTGCATCAATGGCTATAGAAAATATGTATGTAAGCAAGGAGTTCCTTGAAGAATTAGTAAAGGTTGAACGAGGTGAGAAAACCTCGGAACAACTCAGACAAGAGGTGATTAAAAAACATGCCAGATAATAAGTATTGTTATCCAAACTCAGATGTTTTAAGGGTTTATGGTATATTATAAGTATCAATTAACGGAAGGCGATGGCAAGTGATGGCAGTATTAACTTATAATGATCATCTGCGCAATATATTGAATGAGGTTCCTTGTATTCTGGCGTTTGATACGGCAGCGGATTATTTGGGATTAACTAATGGTGGTTATAGAGAAAAAGCACAGATATTTGTCACAGAAGAATATCCATCGACTGATGTTGAGCAAATTAAGATTAGTTCTTTTTCAGAAAAGGACTTTCAGAATAGACAGGGACTCCTGTGCACCACGGTCAACCAGACTATTGTAGATTTATTGGAAAAAAATGGTGATGAACAAATAATTACGGAAAGTCTTGCAAACTATTATGAAGAGCATGGACAAAGTTTTGAGGAACTTGTGATACCAGAACATTTAAATGCACGTTTTGAAAAGTACAGTAAATGGGCAATAGAATACTATGAAGAATAGGTGGTGTTTATGTGGAATTAATGTGATTTCAAAAAATGCTAGGAGAGAGGAGAAAAAGCATGAGAGAGTTAATAGACAAAGGTCAGCCATTGACGACGGAAGAAATGAAATTTTTCAGCATGCCAAAAGCGGAAGCAGAGAAAATTCTTGGAGTGGAAGAGACAACAATGGATATGGACAGAGAGGAAATAATAGCCAGGACAGGACTGTATGGGAGAAGAATGATAGAGTATCTGGAAGAGAACCAGTACGATACAATGATGTCGAAGATGCTCAGAGGAAAACTTCTTCCGATAGTTCAGAGCCGAGTAGAGGAAGCAAAAACGATGATGAGAGAACTGGAACAGGACTATCTGAAAAAACATCTGAACAATCAGATGGACTTCATGACAACCGTGAGAGTAAGGAATCAGGCAAGAATGATAGCGGAAGAGACGGCACTGAACGAAGTGATTTACAGGCCATTGTAGCAGCTCCGGATTATTCGCAGCTTGACTTGTTTGACATATGGATTTGAGGCATGTGCTACTGATATAATAAGTAAGATGGACTCAAATTTTGTGGATTCTTCGCTCACACGTCCGTGGCGTGACGGCGGGAGAGATGCAATTGGTTATTATACGATTAGTACTGGTGGAAAAGCTAACTATCCATTAAAGATTGATTGTGTATTAGAAGCAAAATGTTATTCTACAGACACAGCAGTGAGGGTACTTCAAATGTCAATGTTAATTTCAAGAATTAGATATAGACAGTTTGGCGTACTGATAACGACAAGTTATGTAGATGGTCAGGCATATAACGAGGTTGTAGAAGATGGACACCCTATATTAATTGTAACAGTAGCTGATATTGCAGGAATACTCAGGAGTAACGCTATCAATTCTACTAATATTTGATGTATGGTTAAACAATTTGGATTGTTCTACAAGCCGCTTAGAAGTCTATTACAGGGAACTTGCGGAGCTATCCAGAGATTAGCACTGAAAGAAGGAAGGTAGTAATTTGGACTACATAGTGAATTATGATGAAACAAATCCGATATCCATTGAACTTTATGCACAGAAGTTGATTGGAAAAACATTTGCCGATGTATGTAATGAAGACGATATGAGTAAGGCAATGGTTGTTAGGGAAACTAGTAATTACGAAGTGAGTCATGAAAACAAAAATCGTAAAGGCGGTTTAGGAGAAATTATTGAGGAGAGATTTTTTCATTATCGATGTAATAATGATTCCAGACCAGATTTTGATAAGGCAGGCGTTGAATTAAAAGTGACACCTTATAAAATAAATAAAAATGGTTCGATTGCAGCAAAAGAGAGATTGATTATTACTATGATTGATTATTTTTCAGTCGTTGAGGAAAAATTCGAAGATAGTCATATGTGGAATAAAGCAAGGCTGATACTACTTATATATTATCTGTATCAGCAAGATATAAGGAGTCGACTTGATTATAAAATTGGATATGCAAAGTTATTTTCACCACCGGAAACAGACATAAAAATAATTAAAAATGATTTTGAAATTATTGTTGAAAAGATTAAATCAGGAAAAGCACATGAATTGTCTGAGGGTGACACGATGTACTTGGGAGCGGCACCTAAAGCTGCCACTTCAAAGGATAGAAGAAAGCAACCATTTAGCAGTGAATTGGCAAAGCCACGTGCGTTTGCATTCAAGAATTCGTATATGACATATGTACTGAACAATTATATTGTTCCGGGAAAAGATACATATGAATCGATTATTAAAGATGGAATCGAAGACAATTTTGAAGATTACGTTGTAGAAAAGATTAATGCATACAGGGATTATACGGTTGAATCACTTTGTAGAGAATTTCAAATAAAATTTGAAAGAAAACCGAAGAATCTAGAAGCAATGCTGGCATATCGCATGCTTGGAATCAAAGGAAATCATGCGGAAGAATTTGAAAAAGCTAATATTGTAGTAAAAACCATTCGAATTGGAAAGAACAATACAATCAAAGAAAGTATGTCATTTCCTACATTTGAATTTAAAGAATTGATAGAAGAAGAGTGGGAAACCTCAACATTTGGCACATATTTAAGTGAAACAAGATTCTTTTTTGTTGTATACAAATTTGATAAAAATGATATGTTACGCTTAAAAGGATGTCAATTTTGGAACATCCCATATACAGATTTAGAAAATGAAGTACAGAAAGTGTGGAATCGTACAAAGCAGGTACTTATTGACGGATTACAGATAGAACATCGAAACGGAAAGAATTATAATAATTTTCCGAACGCTTCTGAAAATCCGGTGTGTCATGTGAGACCGCATGCACAAAATGCACAGGATACTTATGAGCTGCCAGATGGAAGGCAGTATCCAAAGCAGTGTTTTTGGTTGAATAATCATTACATATTAGGACAGTTAAAACAGGAATTTAGGGAGGGCTAGTTTATGGCAATGATATTATCAAATGAAGAATTGTCAAATAAATTAAAAGCTGATTATAGCGCCAATACAGTTAATAAAGATTCTTTATTAAAAAGACAGTGGAATATTGATGCTTTTAATGCGTTGCAAAGAAAACAGTTAAGGTATGACAAGTTAGAAAAGAGAATTTTGCTTTATAGAACATTAGAGGGAGAGGAGGTTTATATTCAATATCCTGGAAAAGAATCAGTTGAAAGCCCTAAGATGCCATTGGATTTTCGACCAAAGGTAAAATTGAAGACGGGAGAGTACGCAATTGATTTATCATTTGGTGCTATATGGGATATATTGGATGATATTTCTAAAAATCATAATGCATATCTGAAATATGTTGCTGCATTATTTTTTAGAATGGGATATATGCATGGATATGAAAAGGTTTGTGAAAAATACGATTGTGAAGTTATAAGAATCGGTGAAAATGGAGAATGTATTGAAAGTAAAGAACAGATTCAGATGAAATGGTATGCTATTAATTTGGAGGAAAATATTTGGTATACTCTTAATGATAAGATGGGATGGATAAGTTTGGAGAATGGGCAAGTAATATCATTTGAAGGATTTATAAAACTGGTGGATCTCTTATTTCAGAATGAGGACTGTAAGTACTATTACAAAAATGTAGTTATAGAAAAGAAAAAAGATTATAGACTAAAAAGTGGAAGAACAAATTCAAGTGCAGCTAATTTATTTATACTTAATTATTTAGAAGGCAATGTTAAACTGTCTAAATTGCTAGATGCCTTTCAGAAGGCGAGAGGCGTTCCTGTGATAAAGAAGCGTGAATATTCTTTGGTAACTGGTAAAATAATAGTTAATGTTGATATTGAATCTAGATAAAATAAAAACCCCGGGAGACTACATTGCCTCTCGGGTTTTTACATCGTCAGCTACCATGGTGGTTTCTCTGTCGAATATTGTATTAAGATATGTACCCATACGGGTGATAAGTCCTACAACTAAAGCATTACCCATACAAAAGTATCGAAATTTTTCAGGCATTCCAGTGTTGGTCCAATTATCATCAAATCCCTGTATACGTTCGGCTTCCATTGGAGTAAGCAGACGAAGTTGTTGGGTTTGAGGATCTTCGATAACATGGGTACTTCTGTTGAGGCTTGATTCGCTAGTTAACATTGTACGAGCAGGTTTATCTATTGAGTCAGGAAATGCAATAGGTCCCTCTGAAAAAGTATAGGTATGACCAGTTTTGCTGGTACGTTCAATTTTTTTTGCACCTTTTAAATACTTCCATTTATCAAGGTTTGCACCAAGATAGAAACGTTCTTCGACATCTTTGTTAAGAAGAGAACGAAGTTTTACTGATTCTTCATAGACAGGAGTAGTATTGCATGTATAGATAGTTCCATTAGACATAAATCCTGCATTACCGAAATCATATGAAAAATGCTCAGTTACATCAGCTAAATCAGATTCGGTTAACTGTGTGCTTCGGATGTCGTCAATAGATACACCAACAATTTTAAATGTATGTGCAAAAAATCCAACATTATTAAAAATACAGTCTGGTCTAGAAGTTGACTTGTTAATATGGTGTGAGTATGTGGTGGTATCTTTGTATGCGAAGATAAAAGTGCGCCTTCTTCTCTGTGCAAATCCATATTCTGCAGCATTAATTACTCGCCATTCCACGTTATACCCTAATTCATTGAAACAAGTAAGAATAATACCAAAATCTCTACCACGTTGGTTTGAAGGTGACTTCAACAAACGGTCTACATTTTCGAGAATAACAAAGCTAGGAGACTTTTCTTCAAGAATGTCTCGAATATCCCACCATAAAACCCCTTTTTTACCATTTATACCGGTAGCTCCGGTACGTGCAACAGAATAATCTTGGCAGGGGAAACCACCAACTAATAAATTATGGTCTGGAATTATGGATTTATCAATATCTGAAATATTTTCATTAACATGATTGTCAGACTTCCCAAAGTGATAACAGTAGCAATCAAAGGCATGTTGAGTTTTCTTGCCTGGTTCCCACTGATTTGCCCATACAGTGGTCCATTCTTTGCTGGCTCGTTCCATCCCTAGACGAAAACCACCTACACCTGCAAAGAGTTCACATATAGTCTTTTTCATCTGTACGGCGCCTCCTTTCAAATCGAACGATCGTTCTGACTTATTATACTATATAAAATCCAAAATGTAAATACCGAATTTAATTTTGACACTAGAAATAATAGCATAAACGAAGATGAGAAGCAAGATCAATCTAAAATTTTTTATGAAATTTGTAAAGAGGTATGTTAAAATTATAAGGATAACTATGACAATATATAGAGAATATTTAGAAAACACATTGAAAGGACTTACTTATGCCGGATTACAGTAAAAACCATGTACTTGCATTATTTAAGATTTTAATAAATTACACAGACGAGCAGCATCAGATTTCTATGCAGGATATACTGGGATATATGGAAGCTGAGGGGCATTTCTGCAGTGAAGACAGCATTCTGCGATATATAAAGCAATTAAGAAATGAATTAGGTGTAGATGTAATCTCACATTGCGGAAGAAATGCCCGATATTTTATCGGAGACAGGCTTTTGGAAAAGGAAGAAATGAGGCTTATTATCGATTCTGTTAATGCGTCTAACTTCATTGAAAAGAGCATTGCGACCAAAATGATTGATAAGCTTAAGAGTACTATGAGCATGTATGATTCTAAAGAATTGGACAGAAATGTGTTGGGGATTAATATAGCTAAGGCTGAGAACAGGAAAATCCTTTATAATGTGAACTTGATACAGAAAGCATTGAACAAGGGAGTTCAAATTAGTTTTGATTATATGGGATGGAATAGAAATAAAAAGCTAGTAAAAAAGTCGGATAGAAGATATAATATGAATCCTTGGGCTTTGATATGGGCTAATGACAGATATTATTTGTATGGGTATGATGTGAAAGAAACGCAGGGGGTATTATATGAAAGACATTACCGGGTAGATAAGTTGGATAATATTATGTTATCTGAGGTTTCGAGAGAAGGGAAAAGTCAGTTTCGGAGTTTTAACGCCAATACATATGTATCAAGAAGAATGGGAATGTTTTCAGGAAGAGAGCAGGCAATAACGGTAAGAATATCGGAAAATTTAGTGGGAGCATTTATTGATCAGTTTGGAAAAAGAATCACAATTACTGAAGAATCTGATGGCAAGCTGTTAGTGACATTTAATGCAGTAGCTTCTGTTATTCTGCTTGGATGGATAATAGGCTTGAAATGTGCAGAAGTTGTGGCACCAGAAAATGTAAGAGAAGATATAAAGGCATTAATACAATATAATCTGAATTATTACAAAGAAAAGAATTGACGCATATTTGCGGCAATTCTTTTTGCGTTTCGTGGTAAAATTATATATAATTTTACTAATAACATTCACATGGGGCACGAGCAAACAAACAGAGGAGGTTTGGATTTTGAAAGATTATTTATTAGATGTTATGCAACAACAAGAGCATGGTTTATATCTGTGCGAATTACCGACTGGTAACGGTAAGACTTTTGATTCGGCACAGGCAATGAAAGAGTATGCAGATTCAATTTGTGATGATACCAAAATCATTTACCTGACAACTTTAAATAAGAATTTACCGGAAGATGCATTGAGGGCGGCGTATGGAAGTGAGGAGCTCTATAAGCGTAATGTATTGAGATTACGCTCTAATTTTGATGAGGTTGTAGAAAAAATTCTTGAGATTGAAGTGCCGGAAGAAATGAAAACAGATGCGTATCTTAAATTATGCAAGGATGTTTCCCTTTACCGTAATGCTGTGGATAAAAGATATGCCGATAAAGAATATATAAAAGAATTGGCTGACAGAATAACAGAAGGGGATAGCCAACTTCGATACGAAATTGCTAAACGCTTAAAGAATAGATTTCAAACAAAGACACAGCGTAAAAAAGCTATTCGAACTGATGTGAAATATAAATGGATTGGGAAATTATATCCCGCAGTATTTACAGACGATTACAAAATAATATTGATGAGTGTCAGTAAGTTTATGAAGAGAAATTCTGTTCTTATTGATTCAAGTTATGAGTTTTTAAATTCGGATTTGATAGAAAACGCAGTAATTGTTATTGATGAATTTGACGCGACGAAGGATACGATACAAAGCGAGTTGATTGAGAAGTCCTTGGCAATGCAGGAAGACTATATACAGTTGTTTCGTCAGATATATCGTACTTTGAACCCAAATGATTTTTCGTCTAATATGAAACAGGCTATGGATGAGGTTGAAAAATCAGGGAATAGAAATACTTTTACGACATTAATGGACGAAGCAAGAAAAATTGCAGAGAATTATCATGTAAGGTTAAGTATAAAAACAAAAGAAGATTTGGTGGATCA